>JGI24698J34947_10000520_pt1 | contig 18154 bp, 11 predicted proteins | sample TergutMp193P3_FD_34947 | JGI IMG/M metagenome (IMG submission 34947) | reverse complement strand
AGGAACAGCGTCTTGCCGGGGTTGAGCTGATCCAGGTTGTATTCATCTTTCCGGTACGAGATAATTTCTCCGTTAGGGGTAATTTTAGTATCGTACATTGATTGTACATAACGGCAGAATTCCTCCCTGCCCGCCTTCTGCCCCGCCAGAAAAATACTCTGCAGCACCAGTCCGTGTTCATAGTGCCATTGCATCTGTTCCGGCCTGTACCGGCTCATTACCGATTGCGCCATCTGCTCTGAAATAACCATGGCTACCTCACATATCCTGCCGCTTTTGCGGCGGCAATACCGGCCTTTTCCCACTCTGCACCGCCCAGCCGGTCAAATTCACCGACCCATGCATCCCAATTATGCCGCGTTAACTCACGTTTGCCGGTCAGGAATTCAACAACCCCCTGTTCGTAAAAACGCTTGAGGTCGGCATGGGGGGCAGGCAGGGCGTCGCCGCCGATATTCGTTGTCCAGGGGCGGCTTTGCATGTCGCGCAGCACATTCAGGGCGCTCATGGTTTTTCCCGAATGGGGGGCCCGGTAAGACGGGTAGCGCGCGAGCAGTTCCACTTCGCTGTTGTAGTAAACCATATTGCGCAATTGCGTATAGGGCTGCATTTCCGGCAGCGTAAAACCTTTTGACGGATCGGGAATGCCGTGCGTCACGGGAACGCCGTTGTCATCGAACATAAAATTGATCCCTTCTTCGCCCCAGCCGAGCAGGAAGTAGCCTTCATCAGAGGACATCCATTCCAGCAGCCGGGCAATCGCGGGGCCCTTCCCCGCCCTCCGTGCCTTGGTTGAAACCGCGTATATCCGGTACGCCTGGGTGTACACGCCGGCTGACTGATGTCCGCCGGGGCCTTTGGGCGCGTTAATGACGATCCACTCGCCTTTGGGGAAATTTTTGTCAAAGGGGGCATAGTTGTTCTCGGCGGCAAAAGCGGCATTTTGTTCCCGCATGATGCCAAAGCGCCCCTGCTTCCATGCCGCGCGGAAATCATCTTTGCCGTAGCTGGTCCAGTTGGGATCGATAATTTTTGCATCTATCATCTTTTTGATATACACCAGCGCGTCAAAATAATGGGGTTTGCGTACATTGAGGCCGGGATCATCCTTGCGCAGACTCCACGTTCCCGCTACGCCGAACGCGCCAAAGAACGGATCAAAGCGGCGTCCCAGCCCCTCTTCAAAATTGTTAATTTCGATAAAAGCGCCGTAACCGTAGGTGTCATGCCGCCCATTGCAGTCGGGATCGCCTAACGTAAACGCCCGCATTACCGTAAAGTATTCTTCGGTCGTATTGGGAATAGACAGGCCCAGTTCATCCAGCCAGTCTTTGCGGATAAGCATGCCCTCGTTTTTGGCGATGGTTCCGGGGGACGCAAGGCCGTAGGACCTCCCGTTAATCGTGGTGAACGCGCGGCTGTCCGCGTCGTAATGCAGCGCGGATCGATTCGGCATGAGGGGATACAGATCGTCAACCGGCGCGATAACGCCGACGCGGACGATATTCATAAAAGGCTCCCGCCGCACCATGAACACATCCGGCAGGGTATTGCCCGCGGCGGCGGCGTTGACCTTAACGTCCTGATCGTTTTCGCTGGAGGGCAGCGCGCTCAAGATTAAATTAATCCCCAGCTTTTCACGGATCACCGCCAGCGCTTTCCAGTCCGGCGGCGGCGGCCCCGCTTCGGTTACCGCCGCGCCGTACCACAACTCAATGGTGACCGGTCCGGACGACGAATCATCTCGCGCACTACAGCCCCCGCCCGCAATCACCACAACCGCCATCATCAACAACGCTATCGTGCTCTTCATATACTCCTCCTACCCCTTAACACTTCCCAGTAAAGTGCCTTTGGTAAAATATTTCTGAATAAACGGATATGCAAGGATCATGGGTATCGCCGCCATAAACACACTGGCCGCTTTTATCGCCTGAATGGGCGCCTCGCCAAAAGCGCTGGACTCCACAAATTCATTCATGCCGCTTGCCATGAGAATATTCCGCAGCAGAATCGGCAGGGGCTGCAGGGCGTTCTTGTTGATGTACAGCATGGCGTGAAAAAAATCATTCCAGAACGATACCCCGTAGTACAGGCCGATGGTCATGATGATCGGCTTTGAAAGCGGCAGAACGATCCGCAGTAAGACCGTTATTTCCGACGCGCCGTCAATACGGGCGGATTCTTTTAACTCATCGGGAATGCCCTCAAAAAAGCCCCGCATGATAAGGCAGTTATAGGTGCTGATCGCCGCCGGCAAAAAAATCGCCGCCAGATGATTGGAAAGGCCCAAACGGGTTACCACCAGATAAGAGGGGATAAGCCCGACGCTGAAAAGATAGGGGATGAGAACAATGACGGTTAACAGCCTTCGACCCGGCAGGGTTTTTACCGAGAGGACATACGCCAGCGGGACGGTCAGAAACAGCGCGGTGGCGACGCCAAAGACAAAAATCTTAAAACTATTCACAAACGCGTTGAGGAATCCGTTGTTGCCCAACAGCGCGCGATAGGCGGCAAAAGACCACCTGCCCGGCGACAAAAACATCCCTTCAAGGTTGCTGCCAATAAAAGTATTGGGACGGAACGAAAGGGTAATGGTATTCCACATGGGAATAGCGACGATTACCAGCACAAACACCAAAAATACATCAAGACACAGATAAAACAGCCGGTCGGTAAAGGTCAGCCGTATCGTTCCTATTTGTTTTCCCGCCATATAATCACCTTCACCGTTTTAGAATAGGGAAGAGTCGCTGGCCTTCCGTACCATCCAGTTGGACAAGACCACCAGCAAGAGCCCTATAATGCCTTTGAAAATACCGACCGCCGTCGCCAGACCAAACTGGAATTCCAGCAGGCCCTGACGGTAAACCCAGGTGTCGATAATATCCGCCACGCTGTATACCGGAATGGAGTACAGCATAAACATCTGATTAAAGCCCGCGTCAAGAATCGTTCCCAAACGCAGCAGCACCACCATAACGATCACCGGGCGGATTGACGGCAGGGTGACATACCAGACGCGCTGCAGGGCGCTGGCCCCTTCTACCACCGCGGCTTCGTACAGTGAAGGATCAATNCCGATAAGCGCGGCGATAAAGATAATGGCGCTCCAGCCCATCTCCTTCCATGCGTCGGAAAAAATGACAATCCACGGAAANGTTTTGGTATTGGTCAGGAAGGCGACGGGNTNTGCGCCCACNGCTTTGAGCATATCGTTGACAATGCCGTCGCCGGGGGCCAGCAGCGCCAGCAGAATACCGTACATGATAACCCATGAAAGAAAGTGGGGAAGATAGGCGAGGGTTTGCACTACCTTTGCCAGTGTGGGCTTGGTGCTTTCATATAACGTTACCGCGAGCATTATCGCCGCCGGAACGCTGACGAGCAGTTTGGCGAAACTGTAAAAGAGCGTGTTTCTCAACAGTTCGACAAAATAAAAAGAAGTCATGAAAGCGGTAAAATGTTTGAATCCTACCCATTGACTGCCCAGTACGCCGTCCATGGGCATAAAATCCTTAAAGGCAATCTGCCCGTTCCAGATGGGCACATACTTAAAAATAATGTAATACACAAAGGGAATAAACAGCAAAGCGTACACTGAACGGTGGCGCCTGATTTCTCTGAATGTCGCATGGTTAAACTTCATAATTCACTCCTTGCGTAATTGTCCCGGCGGGACGCCGTAAATTTTTTTGAACACCCTGCAAAAATACGCCTGATCCTGAAACCCGGTCTTGAAGGCGATATCCTGAATGGGGTCGTCGGTTTGGCGTAAAAGTTCCGCCGCAAGAAATATCCGGTAACGGTTCAGGTAGTCCCACAGCGAAAGACCCATTTCCTTGTGGAAGATGCGGGTCAGATAATCTTCGCTGGCGTTGACCGTATTTGCCAGTTTCCAGCGGGATATGTGGGATTTCGCGTGCCGGTCGAAATACAGGATCGCTTTTTTTACCAGCGCGCCGGTATGCGGCGATAAGATTTCGTCCCCCTCTATCAGCGAACGGACCCTCGCCTGAAATTCTGCCGACCCGGCAATCGCATGGTGGCAGATCATCAGGCGGGAGTATTGGCTGACGGCCGTTACGTCATCGCTGTTTGGTATCTGCCCGCTGATCATCAATACAGGTACCATTACGGTTAACGGATGACGGCGGACGGCGGCAGCGGCGGCGGCGTCAAGGGTATTGAACACGATCAACAGCGGGGTTATCTCGCTGACCGTTTCATTGAACGCCGCCATGGAATTGAGGTGAATTTTTTTCAGATGAGGCTCATCGTCCGGTATGAGCGTCTGCGGTATATTCCCCCAATGTTCCTCAGGGCCAATCAACAGAACGACGCCCTGCTTCGGTGATGTAAGGGCGAACTCTATCGCGTCAATGAGCGATGCGGCGGGGGTATCTTCCGCGCCCTTCGGCATCCCGTAGCACAGAAAGGGTATGCCGGCCAATTCAGCGTTCCGCCGCAGGCCGGCGGCTTTTATTAAATCTTCGGCTCTTGCGCCGGCGGCGTTCCAAACGATAAAAGCGATTCTGCCCGGCAGAGTTTTACTTATGTCACGAATCTTGGGCAGGGTAAAAAAGCCGGCGGGCAGCACAGCGGGATCGGAAAGAACCAGTATGTAATCCTGCGCGCTCACGGGATGGGGAGAGACTTCCTGCCCCGTCAGCGTTGTCCAGGGCAGCGTAACCGTACAGTAATGCGCGCCATGGGAAAAATCGCCCTTATGCGTCAAAATAATTTTTTGCGCGAACAGCAGGGCCAGCCGCTGTCCTTTTTCCGCAGCGCCCTTGCTGTTCCGGTGAAACGTAATGGAAAGCCCCCGATACGTCAATCTGGCCGAGTAACCGTCCGTAAAATGACTTTGGATCAGCGAAAAACAATGGCTCAGCCTTTCAGTGTCGCCTGACAACAGCGGAAATGTTCCGATATCGGGCAGCAGTTCCTTCGGATCAAACATGGTTTTTTTTAGGGGGAGATCATCGGTGCAGGTCAGCGTACCATCGGGTAAACCGCCTTCCTCTTCGCGGGAATTCACAAATGATTTCAGATTGCGCAGCTCTTCGATAAGGCGCTCTTCTCCGCCGGATTCCAGTTTTTTTTCCAGCGACTCAAGGCGCTCGGTAACGCCCAGGGCAAGATCGCGCAGGCCGTTTTCCAACAGCCGGCTAAATTCTGTTTTTGCCTGATCAGCCTGCTCCGCCATGCGTTTGGCGCGGATCGCTTCTTCATGCAGAAAAATACCCTTGAGGGCATAGCTTACCGAGGATCGCAGGTCTTCAAAGACCATCCCGTCACTGGTGGGAACATTGTGTACAAAATAGCCCAATGATCGGTTTTCGATAAACAGCGGCTGAACCATAAAGACTCCCTCGTCGTACTGCGATTTCAGTTCGGCGGGAACCAGCATCCGGGCGGGAAAATAACGTTCCTTGATGGGGATGATGCCTTGCGGAGAAAACCCGCCGATAAACACCGATGTTTTTTCGTCGTTGTACAAAACAACCGCCGCGATGGTTATCCCTATTTGGGGCAGATGTACCGCCAGACTCTGTATCAGCGAAGAGCGGTCGCGCCTGCTCAGGAGATCGTATTTCAGCGCATTGAGTACGGTATCCCACTTCATACCCCCCCCTCCCCCCCGTTATCTAAAGTTGAACGGCAAATATTTCTCAGGATGACTTTTAATGATTTAGCGGATAATTCGGCGTTGGGCAGATGCACGGTCGAAGAGGGGCTTTCACCAACGCGGTTTTCCGCGCACAAACTGATACAGCCGTCAAGGTTCTCATCGTTTGCCAGAAAATATACGCGGTTACGCAGGTATTCACCGTCCTGACGGGCATTCAACCTGCCGCCCGGAAAAATAAACAGCGCGACATGCTCAGCGGCGGCGGCTTCGGCAAAACTGTCCCATATATTCGGGGAGATGCCGGTATGAATCGACGCCAGAAGCAGGCCAATTTTCTTTTTTTCCTGCACCATACTGTTATAATAAAAAAACAAGGGGCAGGAGGCAAATTCGTATTGGTATAAAACTATGAATAGGCGTATAATCTACCGGTAAATGAACGCTTCGGCGGGGCCGTGCACCTGAACCGCACTGCATTGCAGGGTTTTTACATTGAGCAGGCGTATGCTTTTTTCGCTGACCGGGGGCAGACCCAGAAACATATCCGCCTCATCGGGGGACACGCCGCTGCGCTCATCGGTGGAAAACGTACAGCGCTCCAAGGCCAGATTTTCAACCGGCGATTCAGGCAGCCCGGCGACAAATCCGGCGCAAGCGCGGCAGCCCTCGGCGCGTATATCCGAAACGCTTATGTTTTTGATCGACGGCGTGGCGGCGTTAACCGGAAGAGCCTCCTGCGAGAAATAATTTCCCGGATCGTCTATCCCGCAGCGGTAAAACATATTGATTGCTAAGGGACACAGATTGTTTTCCATAGCGATATTTTTGAATTGGAGGTTTTCAATCCGCCCTCCCCTGCCCCGGCGGGTTTTTATCCGTATTCCCCGGTCGGTGCCCATGAACCGGCAATTTTCGGCGATCACATCAAAAATTCCCGCCGCCGTTTCGCTGCCGATAACGATGCCCCCATGACCGTTCTCCACCGTGCAGCCCCGCACGGTAACACGGCGGCAGGGCCTTCCAACCCTCATGCCGTCCTCGCCGGAGCCGGACTTAAGCGCGATGCCGTCATCCCCCACGCTGACATGGCAGTTTTCGATCAACACATCAATACAGGAATCAATGTCAATGCCGTCGGTGTTGGGCGCATCGGGAGGATTGTTAACCGTAATGCCGGATATCACCAGACCGGTACAGTACACCGGATGCACGGTCCAGAAAGGGGAATTGCACAAACCAATCCCCTCAATGCGGATGTTCGCGCAGTTAAGAAACTGTACCAGCGGGGGACGCAAAAACTGTATGCCCCTGCCGCCGCCGCCGCCCGGATGATGGCGATAACCGGTATTGAGCCGCGCCAGTTGACATTCCTGGGGCGTTTCGGGTTCTGTTTGGGGGCGGCTCTTCTTTTCGCGGCAGGTATCCCACCACCATTGGCCGCCGCCGTCCAGAATTCCCTTTCCCGTAATGACGATATTTTTTTGGTTCGCGCCGTATATGCAGGGGTGCATACCGTAACATTCTACCCCCTCCCACCGGGTCCATACCGGGCCGTACCGCTGCGGTTCGGGGATAAAAGCGATAACGGCCCCTTCATCCAGCAGCAGCGTGGTATGTGAAAAAATTTCCAGCGGGCCGGTACGCCAGACTCCCTTGCCCACATGCAGTATTCCTCCGCCGGTCTCTTTGAGGGAACGCAGCGCCACCGCAAAGTGAGCGGAATTATCGGTAATCCCGTCTCCCCGGGCTCCAAACTGGATGATGTCGTATGCGGCCATATTAAAACCTCAATACGCACTTAACGTATAAACCGCCGGCTTCCACCAGTTTATCGGAGGTATTCCAGTCAGTCCCGGCCTGTTTGTACTTTATCTGGCCTTCGGTTTTGGCTTCCAGCGTATGGTTCAGAGAAAGCCCCCTGTTCCGGTTAAAGCCGATGATCATTTTTCCGTTTTTATGCAGATTGATACCGGCGTATATCTCATAACCGCAATTTTCCGCAAAGGTAAACGTATGCGCATAGCCGTTATTGTCCAGCGTTATATCGACATCGTCCCTTGTTTTCCATTCCGCGTCCGTCAGGGTTCCGGCGACAAAGCCGCCGCCGGCAAAGAAGCGCTGCTGCCAGGTACATACGGCGTCCAGTGACAGCTTGATAACCGGCAGATTAGTGCGGTAATAATGCTGTACGGAAAAAAAGCCGCCGCCCAGATTGACGTCCAGATCAAATAATTCCGGTCTTGAAAAGCGGATGCCCGTTCCCAGACCGGCGCACCATGAACTGCGGAAGGACATGGTATTTTCATGCGCCCCGGGAAGAATGGCGGCGCGGCCGAGGATGTCAAGGTTTTTTTCATAGAGGCCAAACGACAGGCCGATGGGGATTGCAAGGCCGTCGTTAATATCCCGCAGCGTATAACGGGCGGAAAATCCCATGGCGTGTCCCGAATAAGCGCCCAACACATTATTGCCGTAGAGCAATTCCGCGTTTAACCGGCCGTTAAAATCCCGTAGTTTCAGCATGGTGATAAACTGCGGGGCGAATGCACCGGGCACGGCGTTACCGTGCAGTCCCATACCGCCGTCTTCGTCATAGAACCGCTGTACCGCTTCGGTCAGGCGGTAATTGGCCGCGGCGCTGACGCCGATTTTGAACGGCGAATCAACATCAACGCCCAGTTCATAGGTAAAATCGTTTTTAATGTTCATCGTATACAGCGCGTCCTCGGTTCCGTATCGTGATACCACGCCGTAGTGGGAAGCCTGCGCCTTGTATTTTCCGGCTTTGGCAAACAGATCGACCGGCATCTGCAGTTCCAGCGCCTCAAAGACGTTTACCTTTGCATAAACCATGTCAATCGTTAAATCTTTGGTAAAATCTTTAACATCATTATTTTCCATGCGCAGGGGAAGATAGAACGAACCATTCCGGCTTATGGCGTTTAATTTGAAAGACCCTTCCAGCCAGGGAAACGGCGAAAAATGCGCATAGAGATTGGCGGCGGTATAGAACCCGTTTTTTTTGGCGATAATACCGGAAGCCGGGTCGCTGAAATACGCGCCCGCGCCGTTTTCACCAACCAACTGATCATTTGCCGCGTTTCCCAGCGTATAGAGGGCGGTAAGATCACCACCGACAACATATGCGGCCTCTGACGATTGAGCCGCCGCATGAGATACAGCCGCCAGCGCCAGAAAAAGAGCAACCACCATATTCTTGTTCATAAGTAATTCTCCTGCACCCAAGATATAACGGCGCCGCGTAAATTTACCGCGCAGGTTTTGCATTATTCCGCCGTATTTGCGAAAAGCCGGAAAAGTCAAAAAACATAACGTAATTTTTCTTGAGTACGTGGGTATGTTTATAGTGAAGGAATTTTTATGAACATAAAAAATGGTTTGTTGGCGGCGGCGCTGGCGTTATGCGCTACCGGATGTTATATGGAACAGAACGAAAACGGATTCCGCTCGGCTGCCCTGACCGCCGGTCCCGACGGCGTTATGAACCGCATTGCGTTTGGGACCAGTTCCCGTCAGGTTAACCTTACCGGCCTGCCGCGAACCGCCAATCTCAACGCCGAAGAGGAAGAAGATCGCGGCGGCATTACCCCCTGGGGCAATGTCATCCGGGATACCGCCGATCCCCATGATCCTGAATTTAAGGAAAGAATGCGCAAACGATGGGGCGATGACGGGCTCAGGCGGATACAAATTACCGCGTTAAACGAAAACAACAACGCCGGCAAAATTGCGGGCAGCGAGGACGGCATCTCCTATTATTTCTGGAAAGTTCCCAAAGACATGAACTTCCGGTTAAGCGCGGATTTTTACATTAACAACTTTGGTTTTACCGGCGGCAGATCCAACTTAAACGGACAGGAAGCGTTCGGCCTGATGGCGCGCGACTATGTTCCCCAATATGCGTATAACGGCGGGAACGCCGCCAATCCTCCGTACATCAGCCCCGACAATCCCGCAGGGTGGCCGATGGATATGGAATCCCTGAAGTACGTGTCGTGGAACGGGGTGTACTACGCGGGCTACGGACGCCCCGACGGTCCCGGCGGGTCAAGCAATATGATCATGGTGGGGGGCGTTAAGCGCGGCGCGCGGGTATACTGGCGCACCGGCGTCTACGATGACAGCGAAGACGGCAGGCAGTCGGTCGTCAACCCCGATTATGTCGCAAACGCCAACTTTGCCAAATTTGCCTTTCTGCCCAAAGAACTCAACGACTATTCGATATACGGTTCGGGCGAGGAAGGCATCAGAAAACGTCCTGATTTCCCTTCTTCGGGTCTTACCTATCACCTGACGCTTGAAAAAACCAACTCGGGCTTTAAGGCGAAAATTGTCCCGCCGGCGGGGGTGGGCAAAGGCGTTACCAAAAACCGGGTGATTCAGGATGGGGCGGTACTGGAGTACAGCGACCGTGAACTGCCCTTCCCCGATATGTTATTCGCCATTGAAAAAGAGTATTACTATGTGGGCTTTTTTGCCGCACGGGACGCGCGGGTAACGATAAGCAATATCAGCTATGAGGAATCTCCGGCGGATATGTGCCCTCCCCGCATCGATCCCCGTCCCGAATATATTACGCCCTCGTTCAGCATACAATCGCCCGCCAGGGTAAGCCAGAATGATTATACCCTGTACGCCCGTTCCAATGTGGAAGGAACGCTGACCATTGCGGTTAACGGCGGGACAGCCAGATCGTATCCGGGGACATGGATCACCGAACCGACCAATGCCAGCGCCGAGCCGTTCTCGCTCTTTGAAATACCGGATATTCACCTAACGCTGGGTGATAATTATTTTAACATGATTTTTTCCCCCGATCCCCGTCAGGAAAAATCGGGGTATCTGCCGGACCAAGACGGCAAATTGGGCGGCTATTTGATGACAGGCAGGGCTCCGCTTCAGTCCACCTTTTTGGTGAATATGCGCCATTTGAACGCGCATGACGGCATAATCTGGGTACACCCCAACGGGCGCAGCAACAACGCGGGGACCAGGGAAAGCCCGCTGGATGTGGCGAGCGCCGTCGCAGTTATCGCGCCGGGACAGACCATTATGCTGATGGACGGCATCTACAGCCCCGCCCTGCCGCCCCAGATGATAAACGGCCAACTCAAAATACCCGTGCGGCTGACCATCCCCCGGTATAATTCGGGCAGGCCCAATCTCGACGCCCCCGTTGATCACGGCACCGAAGCGGCGGCGAACCGCAGCGATCCCGCGTATCAATACTACAAATTCATGATAGCCGAAAACCGGGGAAAGGCTATTTTTGATTTTCGCAAGAACTGGATACACAACGGTTATGATCCGCGGATGTTTGAACTGCACGGGGATTACTGGTGGATCGAAGGCATCCACATCCGTAATACCAGCGATAAAAACAAGGGGCTTACCGTATACGGCAGTTACAACGTACTTAAATGGATAAAAACGTATTTTAACGGAGATACGGGTTTTCAGATTTCAGGCCGCAATAACGAGCCCAAATCCATGTGGCCCGCGCATAACCGCGTTGAATTCTGCGAATCTTTTGCCAATGCGGACGACGCCCGAACCGACGCCGACGGTTTTGCCGCAAAGCTGACCGTTGGCGCGGGGAATGTCTTTTACCGCTGCATTGCGCATCACAACATTGACGACGGATGGGATATGTTCGCCAAGAAGGAAACCGGCCCCATCGGCGCCGTCTCGGTGATTCAGTGCGTCGCGTACCGGAACGGCCGTTATTTGAACGACCAAATGGCGCTTGAGTTAGGAGACGCTAACTACAAAGCCGGCGCTTCCACCCGCGCGGGGGGCAACGGTTTTAAGATGGGCGGCGAAGGCATTGCCGTAGCGCATCTTGCCCTGAACTGCCTTGCCTTTGAAAACGACGGCGACGGCTTTACGAGCAATTCCGATCCGGCGATTCGCCTGACCCACTGTACGTCGGTGAACAACGGCTGGCGGTGGCGAACCGGCAGTCCCGACGCCACCCGCGCGGCAAACTATGCCATTTACGCGGCAGGTTCCGCCAGCTATGAGGGGCTGGACGCGGTAGTTACCCAGATTTTCTCATGGTGGACGAAAGACGTACATAGAGACGCAGACGTTACCCTGCCGCCGCCCAATGACCGGGCTGAGGGGAAATCTCCGGCATCCGGCTATATATGGCGGCGGCCTGTCAATGCCCTCATTGACGAAACCGTCCCGGGCAGAAGCGTTTTGACCCTGTATGTTGACGGAAAGTTAGCTGATATCGGCATGAACAACTACGTTGACGGCAGGGTAATGGAAGAAAGCAATATTGTGTCGCAATTCCCGGTGTATTACGCGGGAAATACCGCGCCCTTTGACCGGAACATTGCCGGATATTTCCTTGAGGTCAATCAGGATACCGGCCTGCCCAAACTCCATGACTTTATGAAACTGCGGGGCATAACCGGAGTCGTTCCCGGGGCTGCCGGTTTGTGGGAATAGGAGGCGGTATGCACAGAATCTACGGCGCTCTGTTATGCGTCATGTTAATCTTCACCATTGCCGGATGCGGTGAGCCGCTGGTTCCCGAAGCGGGCAAACTGGCGGATGCCGGGAGGGGGGATGGGCCCAAGTCAGTTCCCAACGGAGGCGGGAGAACCACCGACGATCTGCTCTTCGATGAAAATCTCCGCTGCTACAGCATGGACAACGCGATTGACGAGCAGACGGTAACTATCCAGGAGACGCTGGGACGATGGAAGGAAGGCAAAGACAAAGATAAATACGCCGTGCAGGCCCTCTCGTATCTGAGCACTTCCTCGATGAACGCGGACGGTTTTGCGGATACCTATTTTGTCTATTACAACGTACCCCTTGAAGGCGAGTTCAAGTTCAGCGCGCGGGTGCGCATGACGGCGATTAACAGCAATACGACCAGCAAGGGCGTTCAATTTGGGGCGTTCGCGCCGCTCAATCCGCCGGAACCGGACGGCGGCCAGAAGTTTACCAATGTATCCCGCTCGGCGGGAATTCAGTTCCGCACCGGCATCGCCGCCAATAACCCCACCGGCGAGATTCGCTATTACTATGCCAAAGACGGCGAACGCATTGATAACCACGCGGGCAACAGTACCGCCGGCGGCAATGGGGATCAAATCCTGTACGGCACCAACTGGAAAACCGAATATATTTTTGAAGTATCCCGCGACCGCGCAAGCAATTACACCTACGCGGTCAGGAACAGCAAGACCGGCGCCATAGAACCCAATATGGTCAAGAGCGCGAACAACCCCCGCACCATCGCCCCCGCCGCTGATGATACCAATAACGCCAACCTCCACGAAAGCCTGAAATACGGGCGGCGGGTGTTCGTGGGCATGGCCCTGATGGGTTCATCGGCGGAGATTTCGCGGATACGCATTTGGGACGGCGATGACCTCATATTTTCCACACCGGATACCGAGCCGGCCTATGTCCCGGCGGAACGGCTCAGTTTAACTTTTAATCCGGCGCGCCAGCCGGAAAGCGGCAGCAATCCGCCGCGCTATCTATACACTTCGGTTCCCCCATCGCCCATTACGCTGACTCCGGTATTTGAACCCGCGTGGACCGACCAGCAGTACGTTGAATGGTTTATGGAATCCTGCTCGCTTGACGGCGCGCCGGTTACCGATCCCGGCCTTGCTCCATTACGCATAACCGGCACGGGAGACCCTTTCACCCTGGACGGAAAAACAACATGGCGTTCGGGACAGTTGGCGATAGACGGCAGCCTGATACCGCAGGGCGTCACGGCAAGCGCGGTATTCAAGGCGGTTTCACGCGATTTGACGCTGGATTGGGGGCCGCCGCCGGCGAATCATTCCCTGCTGCAGACCCTGGCGGAGTACCGTTTTGAGGTAACCGTAAGCAGGTAGTGACGCATAACATCTGGTTTTGGCGTTTTCCGTTGGAAAACGAGAGCATATTACATCAAATAGGGAGAAAACGATGAAAAAGCATGTATGGCTGATTGCCGCAGTAACGGCGCTCATGGTTTTGTTTGCGGGCTGCGATAATTTCAATAGCGGCGCAAACACCGGCGATGATGATACCATTCCGGTATCGTCAATTCAAATTCTGATGGGCGGAACCGCCGCCAGCGGGACTCAGACGCTGATTGTCGGCGATGAAAAGATCATCAGCGCGCGGGTATTGCCCAACGACACCACCGAGGATAAGGGTTATACCCTGAGCATCGGCAATACTTCGGCTGAAATTGCCACGCTGGGCGAAGACGGAAAACTGAAAGCCACGGGCAAGGGCAGTTTTACGCTGACCGCGGTCAGCACGGGAAAGAACGCGCAGGGTAACACCGTTAGTGCCGCGCTGCAATTCTCGGTTAAACTTGATCCGCAGGATGCGCCCCTTGCATTTACGGTGTTTGATCAAAAAACACAGACAAGCTCCGCGCTGCCCTCCCCCAACGGCGACGGCCGCATTGAGATTTTTAACCAGTACGCGGACGCCAGTTTCAACGGGCCCGGACCCGGCGCATCGACCGACACTAACGGATGGGTCAGAAACAATACCTTTGTATACCTGCAAAAGCCGCTGCGGATTCAGCCCAAGGCGGAAGTGGGGCCGGATGATGAAGCGTGGATTCCGTACAGCATCAAGGCGCGTTTGCGGATTGCCGCACTGGCTGACGACATAACCGGCACGGATGACGCCAATATGGGCGTGGTCATCGGCATTATGACCGATCCGGAGGACGCGGTAGAAGGCCGTCATTATTTTGCCGGCATACGATCCGACCTGAAAGGCCAGAAGAAGGGATTTAGAGGCAGGGTCGGCGATACTTCTTCCGGCAATTTAACCGGCTTTGTTGTTGCCAGTAATTCGTTCACCAGTGTCACCAACAAGGAATTGGCCGCTGAACTGGACAAAGCCGACTCTGCTGCGGATAAAAAAGCCGGTTACCGGGAGCAGGAGTATATCTACGAAGTAGTCCGTTTGCGCGCCGATTGCTATTTGATAAGAATGTTCGAGCCGGATGGAACAGAAATTATTACCGGCAGAATGGACAACAGCAACGGTATCGTTACCCAATTGCAGGATGCGAACGCGTATCTGTATCTGGGCTTTATGGTCGCCGGCGTAAGGGTTGAGATTTCAGATATCGAAGTTACCGAGGGAGACGAAGCGGTACTGCCGCCCATCGCCGCCCATCCGCAGCCCTATGTCGACGTGCCGAACCGGCTGTTGATCACTACTCCCCATTCCAATCCCATCGTTCTGGACGATGTCGAATACCAGTATGCTGGTTCGCTGCTGGCAGTTACACAACATCAGCTTGCCGCTGTTGTGTATCCCCTTGCCAACGGCGTTTCGCAAAATGTCTCATGGAGTTCAAGCGATGAGTTAGTCGCAACTGTTGACGCCGCCGGTTTGGTTACATTTAACGCGGGCGGGACTGCGACCATAACCGCGGTCAGTGACACGGATGCGTCAAAAACGCACTTTTACCGCTACTACATTACCGAACATGCGATAAATGTAGAAACCATAACCGTTAAAGGCCTCGCTTCGGTTTTTGACGGTTATGAAAACAGGCTCATCCCCGAATTTCTGCCCACATACGCCACCGACAAGAGTGTGGTATGGTCGGTTAAGTCCGGAGCCGCTTGCCTTGAAATAGTGAGTCAGAATGCCGATACCGGCAGTGTGGTCATAAAGGGATTGGCAGCCGGAAACGCGGTACTCACCGTTACCGCGCAGGATGAGGGAAAGAAAGCGGTAGATGTGCCGGTTACGGTTCTTGCCGCGCCGGTGACGATCAGTAAGTCATGGAATTTTGCCGTAACCGCTGACGGCAACAACGGTACGGTAGACACATGGAAAGGCATTCCGGTTTCCGGCAACGCTAATTCCACCAGCGGGCTGGCGAATGTTGATCATGACGGTCTTATGCTCACCACCAGCACCCGGGCGATGCGCATAGACACTAACCCCGCTGTTGCAGGTTCCGTAGAGGCCGCAGTAACCGCGGGATTCACCGCCGCCTTCCTGAACACCGCAGGGGCGTCATGGCCGAGCGGTTATCCCGGCGCAACCAGCAACTTTACCACATGGGCGACGCTTCCCAATATAACCGGGCCTTTTATTGTCAAAATAAATTGGCATCCCAATAATACTGACGGCGCCCGCCGTTTGGCGTGCATGATTACCGGAGATGAAGATATCGAGGGACTGAGTTTTATACAGGAAGGCGAGAGGGCGGGCAATACGCCCAAGACGACCGCAATCGTTTATACGGGTACTAAAACTGTTACCGTTAATTTCCACGGATTGGTAAACGCCATCCGCATACACGATGTTTTTCTTATCAGTGAAAACTGAATAAGGTAACGATGCCCAAGGGCTGTCCGGCAAAATCCGGGCAGCCCTTTTTAATGAAGGAGAAACGTTCATGTACCAAAAAATCATCTATAGCGCCATTATTGCCGTTGCCGCCCTTTGCCTTGCCTTCAGCTGTTCGGATACCGTTGATAATGAGCCGGTAAAGGTCGCTTCTATTTCTCTGGGAGATGAACTGTGGCTGCCGGCCGGTGAATCCGCAACGATTGTTCCGGTCATCAATCCCCCTAACGCCGCCAATAAACGGGTGAACTGGGAAAGCGGCGACTGGACTTTAGCGGAAGTCGAGGGGTCGGGACGAGTAACCGCCATCGCGGCAGGCGAAGTTATGATTACCGCCCGCGCGCGGGACGGCTCCGGCGTTTCTGGCAGCGTAAAAGTTATCATACCGGACTTTGAGATGGTTGCGCTTGAGCGCATTACGATTAACGAGGGGGATTTTTCCCTGGTCGCGGGAAGCGGCAAAAGCCTGACGATCGATATAACGCCCGCCGCCAACCGTCAAAATGTCGTGTGGTCGAGCAGCAACGCCCCTGTCGCGCAGGTTAACCAGTCCGGCTATGTGAGCGCCGTTTCCCCCGGCAGCGCGGTCATAACCGCGGCGTCGCGGACGGCTCCCGATGCGTCAGCCAGCGTGACGGTAACGGTCGTTGCCGCTTCCGGCGTTATGAGCGCGCAGGAAATTTTTGCCGCCCTTAAGGGGACAAAAGCGGCCACCTACGGCTGGGCGGACATGGCGGATAACGGTAAAGGGCTTTTCTACGCGAACCCGCCGAACCTTACCCTCATCGATGGGCCCAGTACGCCGGCAAAGCGCGCCGCTTTTACGAACGCGATTAACAACGATACCCCCCAATTTATCATCGTGTCAGGCGACATCGATCTTTCCGACGGCAAAATAAACGATAATGACAAAAGTTATTTTGACCAATTCAGCGATACGCCCCCCTACGCCCGCGTCAACGCGGACATCCGGTTTAATGTGGGGTCTAACACCACCATCATCGGCATCAACAACGCCCGGATTATGTTTGGCGGCATTAACATCAATAATAAGTCAAATATCATTATCAGGAATATTACGTTTTACGACGCCCACGGGTCAACGGCGAACGATACCCGCAAACCGGAACACGCCGACTCCAAGGCAAGCATTGACGCGCTGACCGTACAGGGAACCTCAAACGGCGTCTGGGTCGATCACTGCACATTCACCGACGGCACGTGCAGCGACATGATACGCAACTACAACCACGACGGCGCGTTTGACATTCCCCGGGGGAAAAACATCACCGTATCGTGGTGCGAATTTACCAACCACGACAAGGTAATGCTGGTAGCGGGCAGCGATGCGTTAACCGAAGTCCTTGACCGCCAGATAACCCTGCACCACAACTACTTTCACGGCGTTACCCAGCGCATGCCCCGCACGCGCGGAACCCAGATGCACGTATACAACAACTACTACAACGACATCGGCGTTGAGGGAAACGGCGGCTATTGCCTGGGGCCGGGCGTAAACGCCCACTTCATCGTTGAAAACAACTATTTTGGCGCCATGTACTCAGGCGACGGAAAAATAACCGCCTATTACGATTCCGCCGCCCACCGCGCGATTGTGTATGCCGCGGGGAACAACAAGGACATAAACCCCACCACGACCAAAACCAAGCCCTGGACGCCGGCCTATGGGTATGCGCTGGACGCCGCCGCAAGCCTGCCGGAATCGGTTTCCACAGGCGCAGGGGCGACGCTGGTTTTTAGCAAGTAAAAATTACCACAAACCACACGAACCTATCCCCGTATACGTTCGTGTTGGTTTGTGTGGTTCGTGGTTAACTTGATCATTTTTCCATTTTATGGTATATTGAGTATATGACCATAACGCAAACGGTTGAAGTGCCGGCTGACCACCGGGTTTTTTTCGAGTTTTTAGCCCCACGGGAAATCCCGGCAGGAAAAGCGAGGGTTGAGGTGAAACTAACTCCCGTTGTTGAGAAGCAGACAGACCAGCGATTTGCTGAACCCGCCCTAAAAAGCGCCGATGAAGGGGCAATGTCCCCCGTGGACGCGCTTTTCGCCCTTTTTGCCCCAATACGCGGCACGGTTGACGTTGATGAAATCCGCACGGAACGGATT
>JGI24698J34947_10000519_pt1 | contig 18161 bp, 18 predicted proteins | sample TergutMp193P3_FD_34947 | JGI IMG/M metagenome (IMG submission 34947) | reverse complement strand
AGGATAAACCAGTTCTCCCTGCCAAAACGGGAAAGCAGGAATGTGGTCAGCAGAATAACCGCCATCTGGCCCCAACAGTAAAATGAATGAAGCAGACTCATGGCCGCCGGTTTTTGTGAGGCTTCTGTGGGTATGCTGTCCACCACCGGGCTGACAAGCACTTCCAAAAGCCCTCCGCCTATGGCATAAACGATTACGCTTATCACAAGGGCCGGAAAAATTTCAGTCATTAAAAGGGGCAGTACCCCCAACAAAACAAGCCCCAGGGTACTGATAGCCTGGGCAGTAATTAAAAGGGGTTTATAACCGATATGCCCGGCAAGTTTGATACAGGCCGCGTCAACGGCAAGCTGGATCATAAAGTTAAGCATTACCAAAGAACCAAGTTCCCTGTACGACACCGAATAGGTCTCGGAAAAAATGATAAAAAACAACGGCGCGAGGTTATTGACAATAGCCTGGGTAATATAACCCATATAACAGGCATAACGGGTATGGTGGAAGCCAAGCGTCATTAATACAAAAAGTCCTTCGTATCTTTTTACACTTTTTTATTAAAAACCACAAGATTAATTCGGGGCGCCGCACGATGCAGCATTTCAACCAGTCGTTGACAAACTCTTTGCCCCTCACCCCCCTGCCCTTGCCACTTCCCCGCCCTTTTGCTGTATAATAACCCAATGAAGCACGCAAAAACCCTCGCTCTCGGCGTCCTCCTTTTAACCGCCCTTTTCGCGGCCGCCTGTGAATGGGAACCATTACCGGCCGACACCGATGTCTTCTACACCAAACTCCGCGGCACATGGGAACCAAATGACCCAAGCGTTTACTCCGGCACAATAACAATCGCATATAAATCGATAACTATATCCGGCTACTCCGAAAACCAGACGCCATTCCCCGGCGGGGATGATGATAAGCGCCCTTTCAAAGGCCTTACAAAGGGAGTGCCGCTTAAAGGGTATTCCGAAGAAGAGGACATCACCCAAACGAACAGGATTGAAGGCTTTCTCTTTATCCAGGACGGCGGGGTAATGCAGAACCCTATACCCTACACTTATTGGGAAGATCCCTACCAATACGGCTACACACAGAATCAATTCCTGCGCTTCACCTTTGGCGAAAGGCAGGAAACTTTGGTAAAGACCGCGCCGTAAAGGATAACGCATAACATGTGGAAATGCCCCAACTGCGGCCGCGGTTTCAAGAACACGAATCAAGACCATTACTGTACTTCCGCACCGGCCGCCATTGATGGCTACATTGAGAAGGCCCCGGAAGAACACCGCGAAATACTACGGCGCGTCAGGGAGACAATCAGGGCATCGGCGCCCGATTGCGCGGAAAAGATTGCATGGGATATGCCGACGTTTTGGCAGGGCGAAAACCTGATACACTTTGCCGCTTTTAAAAACCACCTTGGCCTATACCCCGGTGAAGACGGGGTGAAGGCGTTTTCGGAACGCCTGACCGCCGGGGGTTACAAGTTCAGCAAAGGCGCAATTCAAATCCCGTGGAACAAGCCCATACCGTACGAGCTGATAGCGGATATCACGCGCTACCGTGTTTCACGGGCGGCAAACGGTAAATGAAGCTCTTCCTGCAGGGGCGCTCCGGCGTGGGCAAGTCGCGGCTCTTGCGGGAGACGCTTGATCCCTATATCGGGGCGATTGCCGGGTTTACGGTACAGCGCCTAACGCAAAACGGTGAGATGGTTGGTTTCAGGGCGGCCGGCATTGAAAGCGCTTTTCCGCCGCGGGAAGCTGAGTACACCGCGGAAATGACGGGCGTATTTATTTTCCAAATGCGGCAAAACGTTCCCGCTCTGGAGGAGGCGATACTGCGGGCCGAGGAAGAATCCCGTAAACCGCGCTGCAGGCTGGTACTGCTGGATGAAATCGGCGGGATTGAGCTGGTCTCGGGTCTTTTCATGGACACCCTGAATCGCCTCCTGTCAGGCGGCAAACCCTGCTGCGGCGTGTTCAAGTCGCACGAGAACCTTGCGCACACCGCGTCAATACTCAAGCTTGGAGAAGAATACTCAAGCCGCAACAGAAAGCTCGCCGCAAGGCTCGAAGAAGCCAGCGAGCTGATTACCCTTACGGAACAAAACTACGCCGAACTGCGCGGCTGCCTCGCCGCCCGCTTTCAATCGCTTTTCCGTGAAGAGTAGTCCGCCTTCGGCAGGTAGCTTCAGCGTTTTGCTTTGAATTTCTTTTTCCTCCGTGTACCTCCGTGGTCTTCCCTCCGTGTACCTCCGTGGTTTTTCTTCATTTCTTCGGCGTCAAAATCTTCGAAAGCAGCATCGTAAGCAGCATGACAAATATGCAGACCGTAAACAGCCCGGCCATGCCCTTCCACATCATATCCAAAGAAGCCAATAAATCGGTAATATTGATCGTCATATTCTCCTCACTTTAACCTAAATGGCGCATAATAAGACTTAAGACCAGACCGCTAGCCGCGACCGAGGCGATTTGGCCGGAAACGTTGGCGCTTACCGCGTGCATCAGGAGGTAATTCTGCGGATCCTCCTTGAGCGCCATCCTCTGTATTACCCGCGCGGACATGGGGAAGGCGGAAATCCCGGTTGCGCCTATCATCGGGTTGATCTTCTTCTTTAGGAAGAGATTCAAAATCTTGGCGAATATCAAACCGCCTGCGGTGTCAAGGATGAAGGCAAAAAGCCCCAGCAGCAGGATCTTGACGGTATCAAGCTTAAGAAAATCCTCTGCCTGCATTGTAAAGGCAACCGTTATGCCCAACAGGAGCGTAATAATATTTGTGAGGTTGGTTTGGGCGGTCTCCGAAAGGGAATCCAGTACCGTGCACTCCCTTATAAGGTTGCCGAACATCAGAAAGCCGATGAGCGAAACCGCCGCCGGTGAAATCAGGCCGACGACAATGGTTACCACTATGGGNAAGACTATTTTAAGCGATTTAGGAATCACCTTGTCCGTCACCGGCGGCATGCGGATCATNCGTTCCTTCTTCGTGGTAAGCAGCCTGACGGTGAAAGGCTGGATGATAGGCACCAGGGCCATGTAAGAGTAGGCCGCTATCATTATCGGGCCGACGTAATGCGAGCGTAAAATCTGGGCGACAAGGATAGTCGTCGGTCCATCGGCGGCGCCTATGATCGCGATGGCGGTTGCGTCGCGCAGGTCGAAGCCCAGCAGCACCGAAAGCGTGACGGTGGCGAAGATCCCGAAATGCGCCGCCGCGCCGAAGAGGAAGAACACCGGCCTTTGCAAAAGCGGGGTGAAATCAATCATCGCCCCGATTCCTATAAAGAGCAGGAGCGGCATTATCTCCGCGGCCTCAATGCCGGTCTCAAAGAGCCACTGGATTGGGCCGTGCACCTCGCCGATACCGGGCATGATCTGGTTTATCACACCGCTCAGGGGCAGGTTCACGAGGATTGCCCCAAACCCAATCGGCAGAAGCAGGGCCGGCTCGTACTCTTTCTTTATCGCGAGAAAAATAAGAGTGATGCCAATGACGTACATGACAACCATTTTCCAGGTTATAAACGGTAAACTCTCAAGCAAAAATTCCATAATACCTCCAAAAAAAAGGGCAAGGCCTTCTACCGTATTTACCCATACGGCAAAAAGTCTTGCCCTTTCTGAATTACCCGGAACCGTAATTTACGATCCGTCCTGACGGATAATTCTGCGTACTATTCAAAACAACGTACGCCGGCTACTCCCTCTTTGATGATTGTATTTTGGCACAGAATTGATTTATTGTCAAGCGCCCTGTACCTTCCTTCAAATTGGGGATACAGTAATACCATGCCCAAAGGCCGCGCTGCCGCCCCCGATATTGAAGTTGAATCCCTTTCGGGCAAGCGCCTGCTCATCATAGGTCTCGCCTGGCCGGCTCTGGCCGAGAACGTGCTGGTCTCCCTCGTCTCCATGGTGGACATGGTGATGGTGGCGTCCCTCGGCGCTTATGCCATCGGCGCGGTTGGCCTCGTGACCCAGCCCCGCTTCGTGATGCTCGCCGCTTTCATGGCCCTGAACGTGGGCTCCACCGCCATGGTATCCCGCTTCAAGGGGGCCAGAGACAGGGACAACGCGAACATGGTGCTTAACCAGTCCCTGCTCATGTCGGTGGGAATCTCCGTCATCCTCTGCGTCGTAATGCTCTTCGGGGGTGAAACCCTGGTTCGTTTCCTCGCGGGAAACAACATCTCCGAGCAGATGATTCAGGGGGCGCTTGGCTATCTCAGGATACAGGTCTACGGCTTCCCGACTCTCGCCATCACCATCACGATTAACGCCGTCCTGCGCGGCGTGGGAAATACCAGGGCGGCTTTTTACAACAGCACCGTGTCAAACCTCGTGAACGTTTTCTTCAATTACTGCCTCATAGGCGGGAACCTCGGCTTCCCCGCCTGGGGCATAAACGGGGCGTCAATCGCCACGGTGATAGGCCAGTGCGTCGCCCTGGGGATGGCCCTCTGGATGGTAAACGGGACAAGGGAATTCGTCAGCATTGATTTCAAAGAAATCTTTACCGTCAATCTTCAAATGATACGCCGGATTTTCAGGGTCGGCGTTCCGGCCCTCGTCGAACAGCTTGTCATGCGCATAGGGATGATGCTCTTCACGATTATCATCACCTCCCTGGGGGATCACTCCTACTCGGCACACATGATAGCGATGAACTTGCAACAGCTCTCCTTCATGACCGGAATGGCCTTCGGCGCGGCGGCCACAAGCCTCGTGGGACAATGCCTCGGACGCGTGCGCGCCGACCTGGCAAGGCTATACGTCAAGATGACCCAGAACATGAGTTACATCGCCTCAATTGTAGTCGCCCTCCTGCTCTTCTTTGGGGGCGAAGCCATCACCCACCTCTATTCAAACGACCCGGAACTGATCCGTCTGGCGTCTAACATGCTGAAGATAATCGCAGTGGTCAACCCAATTTCCAACGCCCGCTTCGTCTACCTGGCTTCCCTCAGGGGCGCAGGCGACTCCCGCTTCGCGGCGGTGGCCACCTTCGTCGGCGTCCTCCTGATACGTCCCGTCGTCAGCCTTTTATTGATCGCCCCCCAGCTCCCCTTCCAGCTCGGTCTGGCGGGAGTGTGGATCGCCCTCAGTTCCGACGGGGTGGTCTGCTATTTCCTTTCCCGCCGGCGCTTCCTTAAAGGAAAGTGGGAGACGATTAGGGTATAATTTCCGTTTTCAACGCGAATGATTACGATGTCCGTGGCCAGCAGCACCCGGAACCGGCTTGCCCATAACTACCGGCAAACGGTATGCCGTTATGACAATGTAAACCGGTTTCTGTGCAATAACTTTCCGTGCATATATAGTCCGCCTGCAAAGCACGATGTCTGTGCCCGTCGTTGTTATAATGCCCGGCATAATAAACGCCATTGTGCCGGTGCACTTCTTCTATGGCGCAGCCCACGACCGGGTCGGAAGCGGCGCTTCTGATACTGGCGGCGGGTACCGCGTTATTATCGTTCACATTATATGCAGTATCACAGCCTGAGACAAATAAAACCGCGAAAACCAAGATTGAAAAGAATAGAATGTTTTTCATTTTACCAGCGACCCCCGCAACCGCCTCTTTGATAACTCCCGCCGCCGCGGCTATTGACCACGCGGGCATTCCCCCAGCCCCCCCAGCCGTTGCCGCAGTACGCGAAACATTGTTGGGCGTTAACCGCAAAATCGTAAGCTTTCCCGTTTAATGTAACCTTTGTTGGCTGGACATAGCTGCCATAAAAATAGCCGTCGATACTGATCTGCGCGCCCTCCCGCAGCCCTTCGATAAAGCCGATGTACTGTGTCAATATTGGAACCAAATAAGTGGTACTCCCGCTTACCACCGCGATTACGCCGTTCTGCAACTGAAGCGTTCCGGTAATAGAAATTGCCTGATTGGGTTGAACGGGCGTTCCCCATTCATTACCCCAGTTCTGGGCGGAAGCCATACCTGCCGCCAAACAGACAATAAAAATGACCAAAGCTAATTTTTTCATAATAGAACCTCCGGAACATACGCTTGCGGAATTTTCCCGCCTACATATTATAATATACGAAAGCCGGGTGAATTAACAGGGGGTCAAAACAACATTTCTCTCAAAGCAATGCTACCGGCGCTGTTCCATCATATGCCGGTGCATTGGCATCTGCCGGCTTTCATTCTGGGGCGTCCCGGCGCCCCATAACCTTGCGCCGATAAAAATGCCCAACGCGATCAAGAGAACGGCGGCGGCGGCGATAATAATTACTTTGAGCAAGATACTGTATTTGACCGTAACGACCATTCCCTCATGGCAGTTGACAGGGCTCGGTATGGCCGCGATTTTTCCGTTGTTAAGGAGAACGATGCTCTTCGGTTCCCCCGCTTTCACGATTACCCCTTTCATGTGGTTTCCTCCTCGTCGAGATGGTGGGGCACAAAGGAATACAAATACGGATAATCCCCCTGTGAGATTATGATAAGGGCCGCGATGTATTGCCGGTATTTCTCCAGCGCCTTCATTGGGAAAACCATCGCGAGGCGGGAAAGCGGCAGTTGGCGGGTCTTCAGTGTATGGTCCAACAGGGCGCGATCCCGCAGCACGGTTTTGGCGATACGCAGGGCGGCGCGGCGGGAACGTTCCTGTTTGGGGCATTTTCTGAGCAGCGTTTCCCACGAAAAGCCCCATTGCGCAAACTTGCCGTTTACGGTTTCAATTTCAAGGCGCATATTCCGTTCCTCTTCCTCCCGGTCGTATGCCTGCAGCGAGACGGCGTTTTCCCATGCCATCTCCTTTTCGTCTGTCCCGATGTTCAATGAAATAAAGCGTTTTTGCGCGGACAGTTCTTTTCTGACGCTGTCGATGAGGCGGTTGCGGATTACCGCCGCCGCGTACTGGATAAACGCCCCCTGTTCCGGGTTGTAGGTCTGTACGCTTTGCGCAAACGCGAGCATGGCGTCCGTAAGGTTGTCTTCTTTCGATTGCCCTTTGAGGAAAACGCTTGCGACGCATTTTTTGATAAACGGCATATAGTCATGGAGCAGCGTGTTCAGGGCGTGTTTGTCGTTCTTCGCGTCCCGCACCAGAGCCGTCAATTCCGCCTGTGGGACAATATCTCCTTCCAAAACAGGTTCATTTTTCAACAGCGCCGGGTCCATAAAGTGATAGTATCATAGCATAGTTGTGGTGTAAAATAGATTGTAAAATACCGATGGCTGTGGCGGTGTGGTGGAGGGGTGCCAAAGCGCAGACAGGGGGTGCATGGCTCAAGTAGTAATTCCCGCTATAACTTTCCGTTGGGCTTGTTTGTATTGTAATATCACCCAATTTGCGCCATACTTTATGCATGAACGAAGCAGTACAGGCGGAATTGGAAAAGTTGAAGGAACTCATCGTCAATGCCATTCCCGTTGAACAAATATACCTCTTCGGTTCCTATGCTTATGGGACACCCCATAAGGATTCCGACCTTGACCTGTATGTGGTAATAAAGGACGATGTTCCCCTGCGGGACCTTGACGCGGGCTTGCAAATCAGTTTTGCTATTGCCCGTAAAAAGTCCATGCCCGTCGATATTATCGCAAAGAAAAAAAAAGACTTCCTGAGCCGCCTCGACGACATGACACTGGAGCGGGTAGTAAACAGGGATGGTATACGCATTTATGGCTAAACAGGCTAAACAAACGAACACGCCGGAGGACTGGCGAATACTGGCGGAGCGGGACATGTCCGTTGCCGATTACCTTGCGGTAAATATGAGGCCGCTCCCGACAGAAATTATCGCCTTCCACTGTCAGCAGGCTGCGGAGAAGTACCTGAAAGGCGCTTTGGTAATTTTGGGAGAAGAACCACCTTATATTCATGATTTGGACAGGCTTTGTTCCACAGCGGAAAAGTATCGGCCTTCGTTTGGAAGTATTTCTTCGCTTTGCACAATAGTGAACTATTTTACGGTACAGCCTCGTTACGATAGGGGCGTGAGCCTTTCCGAGGCAGATATGGGCACGGTTCTTAACCACACAAAAACAATTCGGGACTTTTTGCAAAAGGAAATCCCCGAACTTTTTTCATAAAAGCACTGCCGTTTTTATTGTGCAGTAATTCGGAGGTATTTAACAGGCTATTAACAGAATGGAACACCAAGCGGCGATTGACCTCCAACGAAGTAAGAAGCCAAAGCCATATCAGCACAGAAAGCATCAACAAAAAAGGCTATTTCTCTATCATGAAATAGCCCATTTCAATATGCTGAAATAGTCCATTTCACTATTCTGAAATAGTCCATTTCAGGATTTCGAAATAGTCCATTTCAATATGTTGAAATGGTCCGTTTCAATATGCTGAAATGGCCCGTTTCAATATGCTGAAATGGCCCGTTTCAATATGCTGAAACAGCCCATTTCAGAGTTATGAAACAGTCCATTTCTTTATCAGGAAACATACTATTCTACTTGCCAATTCTATACCGGTATGGTATCCTCTTCCAGGAAGGAACAGATATGCCAACAGACCATAACGCGTTCAAGATACTGCACAAAATCAGGGTCAAACTCTACCCGAATCCCCTTCCCGATCTCGAAGGCGCGTACACCGCGCGTACCAGCAGCGATGCCTGCCTTACCATTGAACAGGTATGCGCCGCCCTGAAGAACCGGGGCGGTTTCACCGGTAACTACAACGATCTGGTCAAGCACGTCCACCAGTTCTTCGATGAGGCCGCCTACCAGCTCTGCGACGGCTTCGCCGTTAACACCGGCTACTTTTCCATTCACCCGAACATAGCCGGGACCTTCGATTCAGTCTACGAGCCGCGCGACCCCCAAAAGCACCCTGTCGTGTTCCGTTTCAGGGTGGGCGCGCCCCTTCGCCGTCTGGTTGACTATATCGAAGTTGAGATTGAGGGACTGGCGGATACCTCCGGCAGCATTGACAAGTTCATCGACACCGAAACGGGCGCCGTGAATGAGACGGTCAAAAGCGGCGGGATATTCAGAATTTCCGGGCTCAAGACGAAGATAGTCGGGGACGATCCCTCGATAGGCGTGTATTTCGTGTCATCGGAAGACCCGGCAACAGAGGTGAAGGTAAGCTCCCGTCTCGGCACAAACTCGGCCAACAAACTACTCGGCGTCGCCCCGCAGCTAACCGGCGGCTTGTGGAAGGTGATGATCAAGACCCAATTCAACGGCTCAAGCAGTTCGTTCTTAAAGAAGCCAAGGATCATGACCAGCAAGTTTGAGCTTGTAAGAAGGGAGCAAGGGAACAGGGGAATAGGGGAATAAGAATTATAATCACGGAGTCTTCGGAGGAAGAACCAAGAATTTTACCACGTCGAACCTTCGGTTCGCGTTTCACGGAGTGAAGACACGGAGTAACACGGAAAAAAGCAAAAAACTCCACAGCTTCTTCTGTTCGTTTTGGTTCGCGTGGTTCGTGGTAAAAATCTTCCTCTTTTCTTCTTCCTCCGTGTACCTCCGTGTGTACTCCGTGCCCTCCGTGGTTAAATTCTTGGTCTTCCTCTTCCTTTACGTCCTTGGCGATCTTTGCGCCTTGGCGAGAACTCTTCTTCTTTTGTTCGTTTTGGTTCGTGTCTGTTCGTGGTAAAAATCTTCTTCTTTTCTTCCTCTTCCTCCGTGTGCCCTGTGCGAGGTCTTCTTTAGTTATATTAATGCGAATGGCGCCTCACTCAAAACCCAGCGAGTCAAGCACAAAGCATCCGCTTTCCGCCCTGACGGTGATCCGGCTTTCCGCCGCGGCGTGAAGCTTGAACGACACTTCGTCCCCGGCGCTGACTTGCCTGCCTCCCAGAGGCTTGTCATCCTGCGCCACGGTAACGGTTCCGTTTTCCCTGACAGTGAGGTTCAAGGTCAGCTTCGCGCCTTCAACCGTATGGTGGATCGAATACACCGCGAATTCCCCCGCGCGGAGTTCCACGCTGTATACGCCCCAACGGGCCCAGCCGCGATCGTCCTTAACCTTCTGCCCTTCTTCAAGGCGTATCGCCATACCGGTTCCGCCCTGGTAGAAAAACGAGTTCTCTCCGCGCGTCCCGCTGTAGCTCCGGCCCTTTCCCGGCAGTGGATCGAAGTCCGCGCCTCGCAGCGTGATCGGCGGGCGGCGGAATATGGCGGCTGTTACTTCCGGGTTTTCGCGGCAGTTCTCAATCTGCATGTTGACAAGGTATTCGTCAAGCAACGCAATGGTTTCTTTCTTCGTGGGTTTCGGCCCGCCTTTACAAAAACCAAGAAGTGCGTCCCAGCCGGCGGGCTTCTTTACCGAGCAGGGTGAATTGGTACATTCCATCTTCTTCCAGGGCCAGACATTTATCCCGATATCCTGCTTAAGGGCAAGGGTATACATGGCGGCGTACCACTGGTTGTTGTTTTCCCCGGTCTCGCCTAGCCACAGGGGCACGTCGAGTTTTTCCCGTATATCCGTAAATGCTTTATAGGCCGACATGTCGGGAGCGCAGCCGTAACGGTGAAAGTGCAGCACCATGTTGTCGTCGTACTTTTTCCAGAACACGGCAGTATCGGCCGACCAGTGATGCCCCTCAATTGAAAGGAGATGGACCTTGTCAATTTCACGGATGGCGGCAACCGCCTCCTCGTAGAACCGGGAGAGCTTCGGCAGCAGATAATCCACGTCGGAATCGTAACGGACGGTGCGTATGGGCTCGTTAAGCAGGTCGTATCCGCCTACGATCCTGCGGTCCTTGTACCGGCGCGCCAGTTCCCGCCACAGGGCGATGCCCTTGTCCCAGTAATCCCTGTCCATGAAAAGCCTTGGCATGTTATCGCGGGTATCGTCGATATTATCGCCGGTCTGCCCTCCCGGCGCGCCGTGGAGATCCAGGAAGGCGTAAATGTTGTACTCCTCGCACCAGGTGAGGCAGGCGTCCAGCAGGTTGAAGCCTTCTTCGATAAACGTGATTTCATCCGGCTCGTCCTTCATAAAGAGCCGCCAATTGAAAGGTATCCGCACCGAGTTGTAGCCAAGTTCCGCCATCCTGGCGATATCATTGCGCGTGACATAGTTTGCCCTGAACCATTTCCAGAAGTTTTCCGCGTACATGGAACCCGTGAGATCGCGCAGGGTCTCCTCGATGTTTCTGGGCCTGTCGAACCTTGGGTAACCGAAGGCCATCCACATATAACCTTCGCACAGGAGCCAGTTTCCCAGGCCCCAGCCCGTAAGGAGAATCTCCTCCCCGTCGCCGTTTACGATCTTCTTTCCGCTTGCCTTTAAAAACCCTTTTACCAGTTTACGATCCGTTTTTTCCAGCATTTACCGCTCCTTTTCTGTTTATCAATAATACTACACAAAACAGAAAAATCATAGCGGAGATGAAGAAAATGAACCACAAACTCCACAAACTCGTACCTTCGGTACGCCACAAACAATCACGAACAAAAGAACCTGTCAAAGTTCGTAGTGTTCGTGTTGTTCGTGGTAAAAATTCTTCATTTCTTTTCTTTTCTTTTCTTCCTCCGTGAAACGCGAACCGAAGGTTCGACGTGAGGCTGTCCCGTCAGGGACAGCCAAACTCCGTGTAACTCCGTGGTGAATCTTCTGTTCGTCTTGTTCGTGTTGTTCGTGGTAAAATAAATCCCTGGCGTTATTTCGCCACGGCCCTGCCGCTTGATTCAGCGGCTTCGGACTCTTGCAGCAAATCATCGAGCGAGTTGACGATCTCCTGGAGTTCACTCATAATGCCCTGCATTCCGCCAAGCCCATTTTCATAGGATTCTATCAGACCCTTCACACTGACATTGTTTTTGACGAGCGTTGTGGTAGCCGACTGAATGCCGCTGACCATTCCCTCAAGGGCGCCTGTGTCGTCTTCGGGATTGCCGTTTATTCGCCAGTCAAAGCCGTCCTCGCCTGTGGAAAGACCCTTGATGGAATTGGCCGCGCCGTCAATTTGCTTGATGACGCTCCGGGCAAACATGACGGCAATAACCACGGCCGCCGCAAGTATGGCCGCGCCGAATGTAACGGTAATGGCCATCATGTCACGATTTGGCCTGGCGAGGGTGAAAACCGCCAGGGTCACGATGACCGCAAGGATCATCACAAAGATCACGGATGTAAACTTAAAATTGTGAGTCATAAAAACCTCCAGATAGATTATTGGATACGTTGTTGATATGAATTAATTCATTACTATACTGGTAATATATGAATTTGATGGGCGTAATTCAAGGCTTATGGCTTTTTTTTCAAAGAAAAATTATCATTACCCATGCGCCTTCGCGTCCCCCTTCTTCTCCTTATTTTTTTCATTAGCCCCTGTCTGCCTGCGGACAGGAACGCGTCGGTAATTGCCGCGTCCCTGGACGACAGCGCCCTCGCGGCGCAGGTGTTGCTCACGGGGATTGAGGGGAAGGCCGCGCTGTCGCCCGCCATGAGGGGCCTTTTGGAGCGGATACCCGCGGGGGGCGTCATGCTGTTCAAGTACAACCTTGATTCGCCAAAGGAAGACGTGAAGGCGCTGCTTTCCGAGGCCGCTGCCATTGTGTCCGCGAAGAACGGCATTCCGCCTTTCATGGCGGTTGATCACGAGGGCGGACTTGTACACCGTTTCGCCGACGACGTGGAAAGGCTGCCCCCGGCGTATTCGTTTTGGGAACTCAGCCGGACGCAGGGCATACCCGCGGCTTTAGCAAAGGCGGACGCCCATTACCGGCGTTCGGCGGGGGAGATTCGGGAACTGGGGATTACCATGGTTCTGGGGCCTGTCGCGGAAACCCTCGACGCGGAGAACCGGCTTTTTCTGGAGACCCGTTCCTACGGGCCCAGCCGGTATTTTGTCGAGATGATGGCGTCGGCCTTTGTCAGAAGCATGGACGCAGCGGGCATCGCGAGCGTGGTTAAGCACTTCCCGGGCAATACCGCAACCGACCCACACGGCGGGGTTTCGGGTATTCAGGCGGATAAGAGCGGCCTGGACGAAATGGTAAAACCCTTCGCCGGAATCATACGAGGCATAGAACTCCAGGCGGTCATGGTCTCCCACGTAATGGTTCCGGCCATTGACCCCCGGAGGAATGCCAGCCTATCCCCCGCGGTAATACAGGACTGGCTCCGGGGGGAGCTTGGTTTTGAAGGCATTGTGGTGGCGGATGATTTTTCCATGGGAGCTGTCAGCGGATTGAGCCCCCAGGCGGCCGGCCTTGAGGCCCTCAACGCGGGGGTGGACATGATCATGGTCTGGCCGAAGGATCTCGCCGCCACGCACGCCGCGATCCTTGCCGCCCTGAGGGACGGCCGCCTTCCGCGTGAGAGGCTTCTTGAAGCGGCCGGCCGCGTCATCGCCGGAAAACTCAGGTACGCCCTTATGGGGGAAAACTGATAATGCGACATAGCCAAACCGGGGCAAACGACCTTTCCCTCAAAGAAAGGCTGCTCTTCCTGAACGACGCCTGCATGGTGATCAACAAACTCCCGGGCGAATCGTCCGAGACAATTAACCTGCCCGAAGAGATTTTCCCACCGGGAAAAAATCCGCTGCCCGTACACAGGCTTGATACGCCGGTATCCGGATGCCTCCTCCTCGCAAGAAATCCCGAAGCGGCGGCGTTCCTCGGCGCCGCCTTCGCCGGCCATGACGCGCGGGTTGTTAAACGCTACTGGGCGATCATCGAAAAACCGCTGGCGGCTAACGCCCTCCCGCCTTCCGGCGAACTCGTCCACTGGCTGAGTGAAAACAGGAAGGCGAATAAATCCTTTGCCGCGGAGGCCGGCGAAGGCCCGCCTTCCCTGAAAAGGCGGCGGGGGCGGCTCAAAAAAGCCATACTCCGTTACCGGCTTGCAGGGGAAGGTGATCATTATCTTTTTATGGAAATCGATCTTGTCACGGGGCGGCATCACCAGATACGCGCCCAACTGGCCGCTGTCGGCCTCCACATTAAGGGGGACCTCAAATACGGAGCCCGGCGAAGTGAAAAGGCCGGAGGCATCAGGCTCCACGCCCGATCGCTGACCTTCCCCAATCCGCTTGAAAACGATGAAACGATCACTGTAACCGCCCCTCCCCCTGTGATGGATTCCCTTTGGACCGCGTTAGCCGAAAGTATTGGACGATAAATTATTTTGTTGCAATTTAACTTTTATGCATTATAGTATATATAGTAAAAAAAATCTTTCGACAAGGAGACATCATGGGGAAAGCATCATTACCGCCGGTTATTAAAATCGATGAAGATAAATGTGTTAATTGTTACGCCTGTATCACCGGTTGTCCGGTCAAGTACTGCATGAACGGGTCGGGAGAAAAACTTACGATCAACCCGGATCTGTGTATTGGATGCGGAAACTGCATTAATGTTTGTACCCATAAGGCGCGCATTCTGATAGACGATACCCCGCGTTTCTTTAATGATCTTAAACAGGGGAATAAAATCATAGCAGTCATCGCCCCCGCCATCGCGTCGGTTTTTCCCGAACAATATCTCAAAATTAACGGCTGGCTCAAATCACTTGGGGTTCAGGAGTTTTTTGACGTGAGCTTCGGCGCGGAACTGACGGTCATGTCCTATCTTGATTACATAAAGGCGAAAAATCCCCGGACAGTGATAGCCCAGCCGTGTCCCGCAATCGTTAGTTATGTCCAGATTTACTGCCCCAAATTGCTTCCCTTTCTCGCGCCGGCGGACAGCCCCATGATCCATACGGTAAAAATGATCCGCGAGTATTATCCCCAATATAAGGATAACAAAATAGCGATTGTTTCCCCCTGCATTGCCAAACGGCGGGAATTCGATGAAACCGGACTTGTGGATTATAACGTTACCATGCTTGCTTTGAGAGATCACATGCAGGCACAGAAGATATACCTTTCATCGTTTTCGGATGTTGGATACGCGGGGCCCCACGCGGAACGGGCGGTGGGCTTCTCCACTCCCGGCGGCCTCCTGGATACGGCCGAGCGCTTTGTGCCGGGTATAGGGCGCAGGGGCCGCAAGGTTGAAGGCGTCCACTCGATTTACCCCTACCTGGACAGTATTGCCGAACTGCTGGATACCGACGCCAAATTGCTGCAGTTGATTGACTGCCTGAACTGCGAAAAAGGCTGCAACGGCGGGCCGGGTACGGGAAACTCTGAAAAAGCGCTGCCGCTGCTGGAGCATCCGATCCGCACGCGCAGATCCAGGCTTGAGGAATACCACAGACCCAAAAAAGGGGAATGGGTATACACAAAGTACCACAAGACTCTGGACAAGTATTGGAAGCATAATCTTTACAGACGTAATTACCGCGATCTTTCGGGGAACAATATTGTCAGGCAGCCGAGCGAAGCCGAGCTGCAGGAAGTTTACCGCAAAATGAGGAAATCCGGAAAAGAGGATCTATACAACTGTACAAGCTGCGGTTACGGAAGCTGCAAATCCATGGCCACGGCAATCTACAATAACCTCAACAAACCGGAAAATTGCGCGCACTATATTCTGGCCCTTCTCAAGGAGGAGATGAAGACGGAGGAACTGAACCGGCAGCTCATGGAACACATTGGCCGCGCTATTAAACTCCTTGACGATATTACCACAATGGTACACAAACTGGATACCAGTATCACCTCGCAGACCCAGTCGGTGGAGGAATCTTCAAAGAAAACCGAGAAAATGGTGAGCGAGCTTAAAACTACTTCGCAGATTTCACAGAACAAACAGTCGGACATAAAAGAGCTATTGGAAAACGCCTCCCTGGGTCAGGAATCAATGAGGGAAACAATACAATCGGTACAGGGTATCGCCCAATCGGTGGACGGCATAGGCTCGGCAATCAAAATAATCAGCGCAATCGCCGCCAATACAAACCTCTTGTCGATGAACGCGGCGATTGAAGCGGCTCACGCAGGAGACGCGGGGAAAGGCTTCGCGGTGGTTGCCAACGAGATACGCCGTCTTTCTGAAAGCACAAGGGAAAATTCACGCAACATTTCCCAGACCCTGAAAAACATCATTGACGGGATATCTGTTACCTCAAAACGCTCGGACGATACCGACAACCGGATTACCGAAATGTCCAGGGAGATAAAAGGTTTCGCGGAAACAATGACCGGCTTGATAAACACCTTTAACGAACTCTCCGCGGAGAGCAACGAAATTATCGCCGCTCTGGACAGCCTTAAAAATCAAAGCGCCTCGGTCAAGTCTGTCTACGCGGAGATAATGACAATGACCGACTCGCTACGCGACGCCATGGTTGAGCTGGGCTCGTTATCGAAGAGCAATGTGAGTTAAGGTGATGTAGTGTACGGTACGGGGGCCCTCTCGATACCGGTAAGGTATTCATTGACGACCCGTACCATACAGGCGTTGAGATACTCCACCGTATATTCACCCACCGTAGGCTGCAGGTGGCTTTCACCGATGCCGCTGTCGTCCGTCAGGAAAATATACGTTCCGCCGGTCATCAATGCCTCCTGTCTGAGCAGATACTCGGTGGCAAGATCGATACCGCTGGACGCCACGGGAATCAGGCGAATGCCCTTTTCGGCGGCGGTCCTGACGGAGTTAAAGAACAGGGTTTTATTTCCCTGAGTGTCATGCGGGGGAGCGTCGCAAACGTGGAAGACGAGCCGTGTCGCGGAATTTTCGCCGTTACCGGCGGTCCAGTTTTTTGCCACGGCCTCGGACAGCGCCACATCCACGGCCTCCGGAAAGTCTCCGCCGCCGTTTGCCGATTGCCTTGACAGGTTTGACTGCTGCGCCGCGATATCCCGGGTAAAATCAAAATACCGCGTAACATATTCATCGTCTGTGTCGCGGTAAAAAAGCAGGGCCAGATTGATTGCGTAATCGGGATTGTTCCGGGAGATTACGCCGATTACGTCCGATATTTCCGCTTTCAGGTAGTTTAATTCATCGCCCATCGAACCTGTCGTGTCAATAACAAACATTAGGTCCAAAACGGATTGCGCGGCCCCATGTCCGTCAAGCGTTATTTGCAATTCTTGCCGCGAGTAGACAAAAGGATGAAGCGATTCGTTACCGTCGCTGGTAACCTTGACGGTGATGTTTTCGCCGTCGAGGTCATAAGTCGGATAGAGGTATGCGTTGCCGCGAACATCGGTTTTCGCGGCGAACAGCATGGTTTGACTTTCGGCATACAATTCAACCGCGGCGTCGCCCACGGGAAGAGCGCCGCCGGACACATTTACCGTAATCATATAACGGGTTTCAAATCCGAAGTAATCGATAAACTGCCCAAAACCTCCGCGGCGCTGGCTTTCTTCAATTTCAGGATCATTGTCCGGATCATCGACAATATTGAACAGATTAAGATAGAAACCGTAATTTTTGATGTCGCTCCACTCGCCGCCGGTCAATTGGCCGGGACTGGGCCTCTCCTGGTTCCCGTTTCCTTCTCCGCCGCCGCTTTCGCCGAAGCCGGGATAGCCGCTATCCCCTCCCGAACCTGGAATACTGGGGGGAGCGACGGGACCGTCGGAATCAGGGGAACCGGCGCTAAAACCACAGGCAGCCAGCAGAAAAGAGAACGCCGTAGCGTACAGGATTATTCGTTTCATGATATAAATATAACCACAATCAGGCTAAAAGTCACTCTTTTCCGGCTCTTTCTACAGATATAGTGCCATCGCCAACTATGTTGGCGGCACCTTTTTTACCAGTCCGCGTACGCGATTTTGCCGCGAGAAGCCCCGGCGACAAACCTGCCGTTCCCGTCGGCATTCATGCCGTATACGATTGACAGGATTAGATAGTCGAATGGGCTGTTCGCTACGGCAGTCCATGTTGCGCCGTCCGTGGAATACGCTATTCTGGGGCCATCACCCACGGCGACAAACCTGTTGCCCCCATAGGCGATGGTGTCATCCTCGCCGAACCTGCTGTTCGCTACGGCTGTCCAGTTCGTGGGGCCGCTGTCGCCAGCAGTAGCTGGCGTTGGCGCGGGCGTGGAGGCTGTTACAGGCCCCACCGATACCCAAGGAGACGGCACGCCTTCCCCGGCGGCGTTCACCGAAGATACCCGGAAATAATGGGTGCTGTCGGTGTCGTTCCTGGTGCTGGTAAATGACGTCGTGGTTGGCTCGCCTTCCATGGTGCCATCACCGCTGGCGTTACCGGACCAATATACCCTGTAGCCGGTTGCGCCCCTCACCGCGTTCCAGCTCACCCGCACGTCGGTCGAGCCCGCGGGGGTCCTC
>JGI24698J34947_10000518_pt1 | contig 18194 bp, 21 predicted proteins | sample TergutMp193P3_FD_34947 | JGI IMG/M metagenome (IMG submission 34947) | reverse complement strand
GGATTAGAAAATCTCGGGTTGGTGAATAACCTTCAAAGAGTATCAAAAAATGAAGTAGGTAAATGGGGCATCCGATATCAGACTGACAAAACAGTAGTCGCTCCCGATTACGCGATAAAGGAGCGGTACGAAGGACAATGGGACGAACCCGCCGATCCGGTCATTTATTATCTGAATATGCAAAAACAGCGGTCAAAATATATCGACACTGAAACATTCAACCGCGATACAAATGAGTTATTTAAGTCGTGGGTATCGGGGCATCCGCAGTACCGCGAGGCGCTTGAACAAAAATACAACCGTATATTCAACGCGGAGATCGGCGTTCCGGTAAAGACCTATCCGGTTCATATTGACGGCTGGCTGACTGACAGTAAAACAACCAAACCGCATCAGTTGCAAAGCGTTTACCATTTATATACTGAGCAAAAAGGAATATCCGCGCTCGGGACAGGATTTGGTAAAACACTTACCGGTATAACGCTTGCGGCCCTGTTACAGCAGGAGCATAAGATCAAGCGGGCATTTTTTCAGGTTCCCAATAACAAAGTAAAGGATTGGGTAGCGGAATTCAAAGCGGTATTACCCGGTAAAAAAATAGGATTTATTGATCCTGAAACGCGCGGATATTCCAGCCGCGAGTTACGATATACACAATACCAGAATATTATCAACAGCCAATGCGACGTCATCATTATGCCGGAAAGTTCCGCCTCGGAGATACAGTTGTCGCCTGAAGTTGATCAGGAGATTACAGCGCGGGTAATCAGCGGGCAGTTGATGAACGCCGCCGAGGGGAAGTCACAGCGGAAAGTGGAGACGATGAAGGAAAGCGCGGCCCGCAAACTTCGTAACGGCAAAACCAATAAAGTTATCTGTTTTGAGGATTTCGGCTGCGACGCGATATTTGTGGACGAGGCGCACCGGTACAAGAATCTGTTTTCTTCATCGCTCTCAAGAGATACCGGGATGAACGACGGTCGGCAGTCGGCAAAAGCGATGTCGCTATTCAAGAAAACGGAATACATCAGAAACAATAATAATGACAAAAACGTATTCTTGTTTACGGCGACGCCGCTGACCAATACGCCGCTGGAATATTACAATATATTGATGTTCGTTGCTCCCGAAGAGCTAGGGAAATTCAACATCAACAACATCAACGAGTTTATCAATAATTTTGCTGATATAGAAGCCGGCAGCACCTATGACTGGCAGACTGGGAAAATAGTGTCAAAGCGGATTTTGACCGGCTTTAAGAATCTGATGACATTACAGAACTTATTTTTCAAGTATACGGATTATCAGAACGATCCTAAAAAAATAAATCTGGAGAAACCGGATGCGGTTAATCACCCGAATATTATTCCGGCGAATGAGGAGCAGACGCAGGTTATCAGGTCAATTTCAGTTGAACTGGAAAGATATATTAACACACCTAAAGAAGATCGTAATGATGAATTCCCCGGACAGAATTATCTAACTTTTTATTCACAACTACGCACTGCTTCGCTTGATCTTCCGCTGTATGATCCCGGAAGCTATAGCGAATGGGAGAATCCCAAATTCAGGAAATTGGCACAGAACGCTTTTGCCAATTACCAGGCTACCGGAGGCGGACAAGTACTATTTTGCGACCGGGTATTTTCCGGCGACACCTCGTACAATGTCCATGACAGAATAAAACGGTATTTGACGGAAGCAGGTTTTAAAGCGGAAGAAATAATCATCATCAACGGGTTTACCAAGTCGGGTGCCGCGATGTCTGAATCGGCGATAGAGAAAGAAACGTCAGAGGCCGTAGCCGCTTTTAACAAAGGAAAATACAAAGTAATTATCGGGACAACCGCATGTATTGGGGAGGGGTTGAACCTTCAAGAGAACAGTTCCGCTATACATCATGCCGACATTCCGTTCCGGCCGTCCGATTTTATCCAGCGTAACGGGAGAATAGACCGGCAGGGTAATACCCAGCAGAATGTGGAACTGCATTCATACATGGCTGCCGGCACAATAGACAATTATTCGGTATCGCTGGTACAGCGCAAATCAAACTGGATAGATCAGTTATTAAGAACCAAGTCGAATGTGTTTTTGAATCCCGATGACGAGCATTTTGTTGACGCTGACGAGATGCTGCTTGCATTGACGGAGGAATGGGGCGATCCCGCGCAGGCGGCTGAACGCCGGAAGCACATGGAACAGATGAAGGAAGAAAAGATAAAGGAGGCGCAAAATAAGGAGCGCGTTGACTGCCTTGCCCAGTTGTCGCTGTTACGGGGAGCGAGCCGGGAGTACAAGGGCGACAAAGGCTCCGTCGCATACCAGTCGCGTGTGCAGAAAGGCTTGCGGATAGCGAAGTTGCTTGAAAATAACCCGACACTGGCTGACAAAACTATTCTCAAGAAAAAGGAACCGTTTATCTATGACCGGAACAACGATGTGTGTATATTCAAGGGAGATTATGCAGTATATTACAAAAATGTATATCAGATAGATCAATTTAACATAAAGAACATGACAGTTCACGGCAATCGAATATCTGAGAAGAATAAAGAAATATATTCTCACGGTAACGAGCATGATCATTATGCTGAATTTTCTGAACAGTTGAATGTTACCAAGAAATATTACCACAAAAGCGACACGATATTCTTGACGAACATTTCTGAAACAGAACGTGAATATATTTCAAAATTGGTAGATGATTCGTTCTATGAGATACCGTCAGATGTAATGAAAGAGAAGTATTATTACATTCATCAGGAAAATAATCATAAAGACGTATTGAAGTTTACGGTCAGTCAGAATCATATGAATATTGGAACTGAAACTGTATGTTGTAACGGCAAGAAAGTAAAGCCGTTAAATCCGTTCAATGAATATGTCCGGGAAAATATCATCCGTATGATAAGGGAAAAGAAGTATTCGTGGGGTTCTTACAACAAGGACAGTAATATAGAAAAGCTGTATAATGTTTATCCCGATATATACGCGCAAGCCGCGAAAACAGACGCCTCCTTGCTGAATCCGTTGCAAAAGTATCTTGCGGATATGGAAATAGATGATGTTACCGGTTTCAAATACTACATGAAAATGTTGCCTGAGAAGTTTCCGGCTGAATTCGGCAAAGATTCGCTTAAGGTGGCGCATACGATACTCCAGAATCTGGATGAAGAAACCCGGAAGACATTAAACACGGAGCTAATGCAGGCCGGATGTGACAATTCAGCGAAGACGAAAAAATTGTTCGATACCTGGGCCGGAATGACCGGTATCAGTAAAGATATTCTCAAAGAGCGGGTGGTGTTCACCGGCATAAGCATGAATTAAAGGAGGAGGAGATTATGCAAGTATTTATTCAAAGCCAGCAAGATTATGACGAGGCGGTTAGAAACAAGCTGCATAAACATGACGAGCTGGTACTGCAAAACTGTCGGGAGTTTATATCGGTAAATACCGATGTAACGGTTGCCAAAAATGGTCGGTGCAAAACCGAGGGCAGCAGCCCGGTAACGATAACCGTAAAGGAAGACGGAAAGGTTACCGCCGAAGGCAAGGCGGTAATTGTCGGTTATGATAACGCTAATGTTATCGCGAAGGGAAACTGCAAAGTGACTTTACATGGTGATTCAATCGGCAATATATACAACAACTGTCATGTTACTTTACTGGGAAAAGCGAAAGCATCCGCGGCTGATAATTGTACCGTCCACGCGCATGACGAATCCGGCGTATCCGCATTTGGAAACAGCAAAATATATACTTACCAGAAGGCTGTCGCCAACGGTACCGATGTCGCTTCGCTCACCGGTAAGGATTCTTCCACGCTGACCGGGCAAAAAAAGTGTTCTATTAACGCCCAGGATAACTGCCTGGTTTTCGCTACTGATGACTGTACGGTTAAAGCGGCGGATAACTGCCTGATAATCGCTAACAAAAACGCGAATATCGTGTCGCAGAACAATTGTGTCGTTATGTCGAATGACAACCCCAACATCAACCTTTTGGATCAAAGCGAACATTTCAACATTGACACCATTACGGATAAAAATATTATGGGGTGTCTCAAGCGGCTGTCAAAATCAAAAGCCTTCATGGAGCGCCCGTATATTTCATTACAGCTTTTGATGGCGAATATTCCACCCGCACAAAAAGAAGCGGTCAACAGGCGGCTGGTTACTATGGGCTGTAAGGATCAAGTTTCGACTAAGAACTTTTTATATAATCTAATCGAAGTTGATTCACCCCGGCGGCATCACAGCAGCCACCATCACCCGAAACAAACGGCAAGCGGTTATATGGGACGTTAAGTTAAGGAGGAAATATATGAATGTCGCTGACAACGCGCGTTATTTAACGCTTCTTGAGAATGTGATGAAAACCCAGAAGAAGGGCGGCGGGTATTACCCGCCCGAATGGGGAACTTCCTACCGTACTGATATTCAGCGGATTTTACAGCAAACGCTTAAAAAACATCCCGAGCTGGCATATATCAGCAACGACAGCGGGATTGATCCTCAAAAGCTTCCGATGGTTTTTCGGAATAACCTGGTTGAGTACCTGAAACACAGCCGCAAGGGGGCGGTATGTTATTACCGCGATGAGAACGGGGCGACTCAAATAATGGTGAACGCCGGGCCGGGCTACGGTTCAAAACGAAACCGGGTGCTGTTTTTCCCGGAGAGTTTGAAGAACGAGCGTCCTGAAGATTTCCGGCGGATATTACAGCGGGCGCTTATCCAAAGGGACATAGAACACGTATACCGGAATTTGCAAAAACAGCAGCAAAAGACGCAGACGCACGGTAGCCTTTTTTCAGCACGGAAGCCTGTTGATAAAGCGTCGTCCGCTTTTGAACGCGAATTCAAAGCGCTGGTAAAGGAACAGGGCAGCGGTACAAACCCGATGAAAACAGCGCAGGCGTTAGTCATGACCATGCTGGGCGGCGAGCGTTCGCGCCTGAATTCATCCTTTATACGGATGAACATAAAAAACGGCTCTGAGTTGGAAGGGCTGCTTAATCAATGGAAGTACGAAGCGCTTGGCCAGAATGCGGGTGTAACGCGCAAACAAAGCAGAGACATAGCTCAATTAAGAGCGTAAAGGAGGAATATATGGCAGAGGGATTAACCCAGCAACAGCAAAAAATACTTATTGAATATTGCGAGAAAATAAATAATCTTCCCGATTCTTATTGGTTTAATATTATACATAGAGATTTTTTAACCAATCCAAAATTTGAATTTCTCGAACATCATATACCAAAGAAACAAGATGATTGGAAGAAATTCTTGAGCATAATCAATAACATTAAACATCGGGAAGCGACAGATTATCGCAAGAAATACGAAAGCAACGAAGAACCCGCATACCGTCATATAAGGGATAATGAAGGGCAGCCACAGCAGCATCTAACCCCGCACCAGTTCATAAAAGCCGCGTTTAAATGTAACAGCCCTGATGAGTATAAGACGCTGTATAATGCCAACATCGCAAATTTTACAAAGGTTTCTATCCGACCTTTTACACCGGAGCTGATAGGGTTGTTTAATGAAGGGGCGGATGTACCGGTGTATTACCGATCCAATTATCCGTCAAATTTAGCGCAGTTATATGAGTTCGCCGACAAGAATTTATGTGATGTCCATAATTCAATACCCACGCCGGAAGATATAGCAGCTAACGGGCTTGAATACCTCCATGAAATTGACCGTCAGATGGAGGAAAACAAGCAGGTTGAATTTCACCGGAAGGATATTGCAGTTAACCGGCAGCCGGAAACTGAAAAGGAAAAAGAAGCTAAGAGCGGGGAAAAACTCATCAAAACGTTTGCGACGAACGCTTTTATAGCCGGAACGCTTGTGCCGCCGTTTGTAATGAAAACGGATGATAAGGTCATTGATTTTACCGGTTTTCAATTTGAAGAAAAAAAAGGCCTGGGAGCGGTTGTTCTTTCAAAGGGCGATAGAAAGGTTTTGATAGACTCCAGTTTTTACAACAGTATTATCGAAAACTCGAAAATACTGGCCAACGCCCCCGCCGTAACGCCGGAGGTTATAGCGAAATACGAGCGGGCGGCGGAACTTGACCGCGAAAAAATGCGGACGAATACCGCCTCAAACTTCTGGCATAATTACTGCGTCATGTGCCGCCAGAACGCCAATAACATATCTGACGCGATGAAAATAGCCGCCGAAATAGTATCGAAAATGCCGCTTGGCGATCAACTGCATTTGAAACGGGAGATAAAGAAATATAATAGCCTTACCGGTTCAAAGAACGGCTATAACGACAGGCTGGTAAATTTTTACGAAAAAAACGTAAAGGATTTGCCGGTTACCCGTTCTATTTTCACCAAAGAATCGCCGCAGTTAGTTTCCGATAATTACCATGATGTGATTCAGAAGTCCGGCGAACTGGTTGATAAAAATTCTAAGGTAAAGATCGGTGATTTGGTAAAAATGACTTTTGATTTCGATGATATTTCGACCGGCAAAACCCGCAAGCTACCGCCGAGGGAGTATGTCATAACAGCGGCATCGGAGGATAAAAATAAAATAGTGCTGGTGGACAAGGAAAACCTGTCAAAATACGTGCTTTCCCGTGACGAGTTTTTGGAACGGAGACGAAAACAGGAAAAAGTAATCGATAGGGAACAGAGGAAAGAACGGAAAAAAGAGATGAAAAGTTCGCTTGCCTATTCGTATTAGACCGCGTTACTTACCGATCATAATCCGGGATTTTCATCAGGTCGTGTTTAAGGCGCTCAATTTTGTTAATTCGGGCATTTACGTTCTTTGCTATAACGAACATTTTATTTTTATCAATTTTGTTATTGGCTGACAAACCTTCGTGAATTATATCGTCAATATGAACGAGCTTTTGAGCGTTAAACCAGGCAAGATTTCCGACTTTTTTTATTTGCTCCCGGTGATGGCTCTTGAACGGCTTGGAAGCGGTATTTTTTTCTTCAATTATTTCATCCGCTGTTTTATCGTGCCATAAGGACGTTCCGCTATCGTATACCGGCGCAAGCCCTTTATACTCCAGCGTACCGGCATCGCGGATAAAGCCGATATTGTTAAAATGCCTGTCGGTATTGGCGATGATATAATCCAGGGTAATAATTTTGTCCAGTTCCGGCTTAACATTCCCGATGCCGACGTTTTTGACCATTTCCAGAAAACTTTTATATTTGTCATCCTTGACTTTGATTTCATGGACAATATCCCATGCGTGAACCAATTCCTCGCCCTTACCAAGCATATTTTTACAGCAGCAGCGCGGATCGTCTTTTTTCCATTCGAGAGAATAATCAACGCCATTAATATCCAGGCTTCTCATTATTTTTGAGGCAATCACTTCGTTGAACGGTTCCTGCCGGTAATACCCGCTTCCCCGTTTTATCAGGTAAGAGGCTCCGTCCCTCCATACCCACTTTTTAGGCAGCGCCCCGCCGGAAGAACTTTCAGGCGTCAAGCCCTCGATGGGGGCGTTGCTAAAATCGCCGACAAGTATGTTCCCCACGTCCTCTTTGAAACTGTTTTCAAAAAAGTTGATGTCTTTCCATTTCAGATTTTTATTTGCCGGGCAAATCCAATAATGGTCATACAGGCTGAGAGCGTAATTTTTCAGCAATAATTCGCGTGTGCTGTTTACGTTATATTTGAGCAGTATATCCTGTATTCCCTCCCGGTTATTTGATATGGCCCTGCCCGCGAACCACTCGTCAAATTTATATACGTTTTGTTCGCTATCGTGCAGTATATAAGGAGGCAGATGCGCCTGATTAATTATTTGATTAACCCGTTCTATTCTGAAACCGCCGGTAAACGCGATGGCGCAGACATCAATATCGCCGTGTTTTATCAGAAAATCGGTTTTCAAGAAGATTCTCCTTTTTGAATGGCATCAGGTTTTATCTTAATTATTTCCTCAAGCTGAACATCACATTTATAATATCCTCCTGTATAAATAATGTAAATCCCCGCATAGCGCATCCGTGTTACCGAATACGATACGCGGGGATTTCAAAAATAATTCCATTCTTATGTCCCATACGCAGGATTGGGGGTAATTTCTTCTTTGGCGCGGATCATAACCAACGCTCCGTGAACCCAGAATTCTTCCCAATCGCCGAATTTTGATATGACGGCGGGGCCTTCTTCCTTATGGAGCCTGCCCATTTCCCACCATTCGGTGTGGTTGTCCGGCAGGATAACCGCCGGCTGCGGTTCTCCGTCAAAGCCGGTTCCCCCGTGCAACATCCCGTTATGAAACCGCGTAATAACGCCCTCAATAAGATATTCGCCGTGCATAGCGCCTTTCTCTTTGCTTCCGAATGTTTTTCCGGCATATTTCAAAAATGCGCTCCGCGAATACCGTATGTCTTGCGTCTTCAATTCGTTGAAATCTCCCAAGTTAACCTGTTCGTCCATGTATATCCTCCTCCGTGTTACCGAGCATCTCTTGAATTTCGGTCAAAGCGCAGCCTTCTTGATAGAGTCTGACCGCTTTTTTGCTTGCCGTATCGAATGCGTCCTTCAAAAATTCCGCGACGGGCAGCGGCATTTTCTGATTTTCCAGCAGCGCCTGACCTATTTCCTTGTACTGTTCCGCTGTTATTCGTACTTTGACTTTCATTCCTCGATTCCGAATTCAGGAATATTCATGTCGAAATCGGGGTCTGTCTCGTCATCAGATACATTGATGTTTTCATCGGCATCGGGCGAGGCCGGATTTGCTTCCGCATCTTCGGCAGTTTGCGCCCTCTTCTTTACTGAACCGATGAGTTGAATATCATCAATAACGAGCGCCATTTTGCTATGCTGGACTCCGTTGGATTCCCACCGGTCTTGTTCCAGATGCCCTTCAATTGACACCGTTTGGCCTTTCAGAAGGTAAGGGGTTAATGATTCCGCACGTTTACCGAAGATGTTCAAATAGAAGAAATGGGGCTGTTCTTCCCATTCTTCACCAACTTTTTTGGCCCTGCTTAGCGCGATACAAAAGTTCGCGATATAAGTTCCGTTTCCGCTCTGTTTCAATTCCGCATCCTTTGTGAGCCGTCCGACCAGCCCGCTCATGTTCAAATTACTCATGTTCTTTCTCCTCCACGTTATATTAAGACACGCATACGCGCGTCTTTGGTACTGTTTTTCACGGCCTCCAGTTCTTGTCAGGCTTTGGGTACGGGGTACAGGCACAGATGATAAAAGTATTCGGAACTAATCCCTTAGCGAATTTCGCAGTACCTAATGGCAGACATATCCAATCATTGTCTTTAGGAGACACCACTTTTTCATCAGAATAAATCCATACCGGTCTGTCATCAGTATATTTATCGCCATATTCTTTCTTGAACTGTTCGGGTGTAGGCCATTTGCGGTGATATGCAGAACAATTTGAGTCACACTCCTGAACACTTTTACAACAACCATGTTCCCTTCCTCTGCAAAATCCATCCTCATAAAAACCAGCGGAACAAAAATAGTTCTTGTTAATTTCGCCTGTCATGCTACCTCCGTTCCCAAACTGGCCTCTACCATCGCGGCAGACATCATGACCGGGTTTGAATTTCCTATTTGCTTTACGATGTCTGTCTTTGTCCCATACCACTTATGCTCCCGGGAAAAACTATGCGCCAACGCCAGCTCGTGCGGTTGCAACATACGAAACCTGATGTCAAGCGCATACTCGCCGCCCGGCTCAATGAGGGCAAAGCGATCTCTGGTTGTTGCGGTTCCAAGAGGAATGTCGATGGGATAAGCGGCACCTTTGCCATAATAATTTATTATGAACGGTTCAACTAAAACGTGTTCCTGCTTTGTCACTATTGTTGAAAGCGGCTCGTCCAATGAGCGGCTTCTATCCTTCGCCGAGGTCTGGCCTATTGCGGTGATAAACGGCTCAACTATCCCGTAACGGTTAGACGTGTCGAGTACCGGGATCGGCTCATTTATGGAGTGGTTACGTTCTGCGGAATCGTCCCCTCCGTGGAAGCGTGTCAGGAACGGCTCAATAAGAGCGCCGGCGCCCCGTCCCGCTGTAACGGTATTCAACGGATCGTTAATAGACCTCGGCTGATTTCCACGGTAAAACCCTTCGTTGGGAAGTATGAACGGCTCTATCAAAGCAAGGTGTGTGCCCGATGCGGTTTCTGTCGGCAGCGGCTTGTCAAGGGATCGTGATTTTCCCGTCCCCCTGAGAATAATCAAAAACGGATCCGCATAAGGCTGCCAAAACCTTTTTATGCCATGCTCAATCCGCCGCAGCGTCGCGTCTGCCAGCGGCTTTTTCCGCTGAAAGATAGACTCGCCGTGCAAGCTAAAATCGATTATCTCCCGGGCCGGTATCCACTTTGGTAAAACATGAACATCAAACTGTTTCTCCGAATGGGTTATGTTCGGCCAATTTATCTGCCGGTCGATTCCCTTTATCGCCTGAATGAACAGCCTCTGCCGGATAGTGGGATCGCCGTAGTTTGCCGCAGTGAGCACGCGCCATTCCACGGTATACCCCAGGCTCCGTATCGCCGCAATGAACGCCTTGAATATTTCGCCTTTCAATTCTTTTATCGGCTTGCCGTTTTCATCAAGCGGCCCCCAATTTTGGAACTCTTTCACGTTCTCGACAATCAGCCTTTTGACATTGAGGTTTTCCAGCCAGAACGGGATTATCCACGCCGGGGCGCGTTGCTGTTCGCAGCGGGGCCGTCCGCCGCGGGCGATTGAGTGATGGGTACAGGACGGCGACGCCCACAGCAAATCCAGTTCCTGCCCTGGGACTACCTTTGTCGGATCAATGCTGTCAACAGACTGACAGAGATGCTTAACGCCAGGATTGTTGGCCGAATGGGTTTGGATCGCAACTTTCCAGTGGTTTATCGCCAGAATGTTCGCTTTCATTCCCATCTTGTCCAAAGCCTGACGTATCCCGGCAGTGGAGCCTCCGGCGCCGCAGAAAAGGTCAGCTATTTGGAACGATTTCATTCTTCCCCCTTTCCTCAAGCATGGCATTGGCTATTTGATATGTAACGCAGCGGTCCACCGAGCAATCGGGAAGCGTTTTGAGGGTGTCAATGCAGTTGCCGGGCAGGATATGGTTAACGGTCATGCGCTACCCTCATGCACCACGGACGCTAACCCAAAATGGGCATCCAATTTTTGCAATTCGTTTTCAATTTCCGCCGCCGAAAGTTCTTTCCTCCTGCTGAAGAGGTTGAACACGGCATCGTTGTATTGGTTTTTTTGTTCATCGCTGAGAGTTATATACCGTTTATGCCGTTCAACAGCTGAATTATCCCGCATATTTTCAGTACGCATTTTGCAAGATGGGCATTCCGGTAAATTATTGGTAAAACTAGTTTTACATACCAAACATCGGATAGTTGGGTTTATACCTCCGCTGTCGTTATGAGGGGTGTCTCTTAATAAAAACAGCCGTATCATTTCCGGTTTGTTAAAGAGTGTATAATACAGCCCCCTGATATTTTCGGGTTTCATTTTCAGGCATTCACGGTAGAGCCATTGGCAATAATCCTCGCCTAATCCGTGTTCGCCGAATATTGTCTGCACCGTCAGATAAAAATTCTCACTGAACACAAAACGCCGGTCTATGTTGAAGAACAATTGTATTAAACTTTCACGGTTATAATTTTTTTCTGCTGCTTCACCGTCAGCAGAAGGTTTAGCAGAAGGCTTATATATGTTTATATCTGGTATAGGTGTTGCGTTTTCGTCAAATCGATCTGGTGATTCCGCTGAATCGATCTGGCGAATTTGCGGAATCGATGTGGCGTTTTTGCCAAATCGATCTGGCGATTCCGCGAAATGCATTTGCCCGTTTGGGCAGGCGTTTTCAGGCGGTTTTTCTTCATTTTCGCCCCATTTGCCCGGTTGGACAATATTACCTGTTTGGGCAAATGCATCTAATGAATTTGCAAAATGCAATTGCCCATTTGGGCAGACATTTTCGGGCGGGTCGGGTTCAGAGGGATCAATTTCGGTTAAATCTTCTATTTTTCCGTCATTTTTGCCCCATTTGCCTGTTTGGGCAATGTTGCCCATTTGGGCAGATGGCGTCTCACGGTTATTACCTTTGCCGGCAGTATAAATATCCATAACCTCATCGCTGACCGAGTACCACAGCGTCCGGTCGTATCCGATTTTGTTGAAATTGTCGATATACAACGCGCCCTTTTTATCCAGTTTGTCCAATACCCGGCGTATCTGGTCTTTATTCAGGTAGGGGAAAATTTTTTCAAAAGCGGCGGCAGAATTGTAGACCCAATACCGGCCATCGTGAAAATTCTTTTGGTTGTGCTGATTTTTTTCTATCCAAAAGCAGAGATGGGACAGTATGATGGATTCAATGGGGCCGTATTTTTCGGCGAGCGCCACGTCAAACATATGAGATTTAGCCATTTCCGATCCCCGCTGCTGCGTGAGGGTAAGCGGCGCTGCTTTTTTCTTCCGCTTTTGTATCCTCCAGGAGGGTTTTTATATATTGATTAAACACGTCCTGCTTTATCCGGTATTTAGCCGTGCGGTCAAAAGAAGCGTTGGGGATAAATTCTATGCAGCCGTTCTTGAGCAAGTTATTGATCCCGCTTCTGATTTGCTTGCCGGTCAAAAAAGGCAAGACATTTTCGCAGTCATGTTTGCTGAATCCCGGCCCCTCTTTCCGCGACTCAAATTCCTTTTGGCACAACTCCGACAGGATAAGCCCGTCCCGTGTGCCGTATTCCCGCACAAACAGCGGTATGTACGTATTACTCATTTCCCCCTCCCCGCGTTTTCAGAATGCTGTTACTTAATTTTTCCAGATAGACAGATTTTCCTTTTGCCAGTGCCGCTTCTTTTTCTTTAATCGGATAGTCTTTTTTAATTTTCCCGTTATCGGTTACATACCAGCAGGCGAAATGATTGTACCCTTCATGGCTGCGTTTTATCATAATTCCGGTGTCGATTGATTTATTAAACAGATGCAGATTACCGTCGTTACAGTCGCGGTATTCCAATTGCGCCGGTGTTTTATTATTTTTAACGGCTGTTTTCTTATTCACCGTATAAACTCCGTTGAAAGAGAGCGTTTTCGGCTTTATCTTTCATATCCATGCTCCTGTTGTTTATTCTTTTTGCTTGTTTCCATGAAGAACTCATAATGAGTATCTTGAACAGTGAAGCCTTGTATAGTGGATTTATCTATATCGTTGTGATCGGGCAACAGTTTTGCTCTCTGGTAAGAGACAATAAATCTGTTTTTGAACATTTCTTTATAGTCATAATTAAGGCGCTGCGGAAGATAAAAATGACTATAATCGCCATCGGGCGCAAATTCGTTATCAAATTTTACCCGGACAAGCCAGCCTTTGCTGTCATCGCTGTTCGCCCATCCCATTATTTCAAATTGCGACATCGTGCGGCGTTCCGGTTCAACACGGCTATGTATATGTTCAAATGTTTTTTGGAATAAACGACAGTCCCTTAAGGTACGGCTTAGTATTCCTATGGTTGAATGACTACTAAGATATTTGGCACATCCTTCAAATCCGCCAAGACGTATATATTCATTGATAAAATCTTTATTGAAACCGTTAACATATTCGCCACATTTTGATACAATTATGTCGTCATCAAAATCAGTTTTTCGTTTTCCAAGTTCGTTTACGTTGTATTCGATTTCCATGTCTTGACTGATGTTGTACAAGGTTTCTCCCTTGTAGAGCCGTTTCAGCGCTTCTTCCATTGAGTAGCATTTAATCCTTACCATTTCTTTCCTCTCCTTTTGGTTTTATGAGCCTATTAACCGATGAATCGGCGGCATTTTTCATTTGCGGCTGGCTGTTATATTTCTGTATTTCGCTAATTATTTGCCGGAGCCTGACGCCGAGCGTTTCAATCGTTTTTTCCAGCATATTTTTTTCTTTTGTCAGCCTTTCGATTGTTGACACGCTGTTTTGCTTGCTTGCCCGCTGTTTTATCTGGTTTATGGACTTGCCGTTATCCGCCCCGGCGGTTATTTCGTTTCGGGATTGTTCGTCTTTTGTGCCGATAAGCAGGTTTTGTACGTCCTGCCCGTATTGTTCGGGGACATTTTGTTGCGCCGCCTTTATCGCGGCGTTTGTTGTTTTCCTTGACAGGTTAATTTCGCTGTCAACCACGTCTTCAAAACGGACATCCGCATCCGCGCTTATCCGGTTTATTTCAATTAAGACTTCGCCAAGTTCCCGCTGCAGTTTGGCTATCTGGCGGTCTATTTCCTTTGCGCGTTCCACCAGCTTATTCAAGCCTTCGTTTTTTCTCCGTATGTAAATACCTTTAGAAACAGCAACATCGAGCAGATCGTGGAAAACGGACCAAAATAGCTGGGTATGCGCTTTTGCGCCGCGCATTCCCTTTTCAGCCATACAGACATGGTGGGCCAGTTCGTGTATAGCCGTGTACATCAGCAGGTTGTCATCGGCAAAGTTTTTGTTATGGATAATTATTTCTTTATCGGCGGGCTTATAAAGCCCGTTAATTAACTTTGATTTTCTCCCGCTGAATATAACGGTATAATCATATTCGGAATGGTAAACGGCATTTAATTTTTCTTTCACTTGTTCCGCGTTCATAAAATTACCCTAATATTCCTGAAGAAACAATAAGTTTTAATAAAGCAAGAAGAATTCCCGCAATAAACGCATTCATAAAAATTATTCCCAACAAAAATAATTTAATTATAGTCGTATCATTCATAAAATTACTCCTAATAAATAAAAAAGTATAACGATCAATACTGATAGCAGAATAATTTCAAGCGACAGTTTTATCAATGAAAAAACATAAATTACTTTCATGCCGTTTCCCCTTCTTTGAATAATTCATGCTGTATGGTGTTGTAATTGAACCAAATATATTCGGTACGTTTATTACCGCCTTCATCAAACACGGCGGTCGTATCGACATTCCATCCTTTAAGATATTTTTGATATAAATCATTATCGTAGCCTGAAATAATGATTTTAGCCTTTGATACCGTCGCTTTTTCCAGGAGCGCCGTGTGATCTTTGCTATTCATTTCATGGCGGTATTGTTTGGTTTTTTTGCGCGTTTCCATCACATAAGGCGGGTCGAGATACATCAGCACGTTTTCGCGGTCGTATTTCGCCATCAGGCGGAGGGCGTCGGTATTCTCGATTTGCACGATATGGCCCGGCGCGTGTTTTAATCGGAGCGCCGCTTTCCGTATGCCGTCAGGCAGTTTTTCGTAAAAAGAAGGGAACCCGCCGTTGCAATCCTTTATGGAAAACCGCATCCCGTTCCCTTTCAGGCCCCTCGCGCTTGATCCTCTTGAAAACCACGCCCGCACGAGGAAACGCCGTGCCTGTTCCAGCGGCTCCCCGCAGTCCTCGTGGGCGAGTATGTAGTCTTCGCGGCTCCAAGGGGTGGATTCCAGCCTGCGTATCAATTCCTCCGGATTTTCGCGTATTTGAAGGAACAGGTTGAACACTTCGCTGTCGATGTCGTTTACCGTTTCGACATTGGATCGCGCTTTTGCGAAAAACACGCATCCCGAACCGAAGAACGGCTCAAGATACGTCATTTTCCGGTAATCGGGCGGGAAATGACCGATGATCCACCGGGCCAGGTTTTTTTTCTGGCCGGGGTATTTAAGCACCGTCATTTAGCCGACCTCGCCGTTATACAAGTTTTTAAGCACAAGCCCGTCCCCCCACAGTTCAACGCAGCCGCTGACTTCCGCGTTCTCGCATAAAATTATTTTTCCGGCGACTATTGCCCCGCCTGAGACAACCGAGTTTTGAAAGATTATAGTTTCGCCGAATACCCTTGCCCCGCCGCAAACAGTTGACATACCGAAGACTTCAACAAAATCAAATATTTGGGCGTTATCCGAAACAGTAGCGCGGTCAAATATTTTTGCGTTGCCGCTGACAATTGATTTGCCGTTTATAATAGCGTCACCGCTGATCCACGCGCAATCGGTTATTTGCGCATCGCCGCCTATTTCCGCGTTGCCGGAAACGCAGGCGCTTCCTGATATTTGGGCGTTACCGCAAACATGGGCAAGCCCCTTCACTTTGGCGAATTTAAATATTTTCGCGCCGTAGTCCACTATGGCATTGCCGTAAACCGCAGCGCATTCAAATATCTGCGCCGTGCCGTCTATTTCCGCATTATCGGACACCTTCGCGTCGCCGTATACCCATGCCGAACCGCCTACAACCGCATGACCAATCACCCGTGCGGCTCCGAATATCTTTGCCTCCCCGAATACCTTCGCTTCGTCCAAAACTTGCGCGAGGTCTTTTTGGGACAGATTTTTTTCAGATTCCAGCCATCCGCCGGTTATGCCGCTTCGGTAGCGGATTCTGCGCAATGTGTGATCTTGGTAGGTTAAAGTTTCATCGGTTAAATCATATTTCACGGTAACTTCACCTCAGTTTTTAACGTGCCGCATTCGGGGCAAGCGAATATTCTTGAATAGCGATTATCACCATTAGGAAAACACAATTTGAGAAATACATCGTCGTTCAAATCCTTCTTATTATCCGAAATTACTTTGATAAAATTTTCTTTTTCTCTTTCATATCCGCATAGGCACTTCATACTTCTGCCTCCCCGCCGTCAGGGTTACTTAATTTGCCGCTGATATTATCCGGCAACAATTTAAGGAAACCATTCCGTTCCTGTTTTCTTAGAAAATGATTAACCAGCAAGTTTACTGATTTTATTTCTCCCGATTCAGCGAGAAGGATAACCGCGCCTTTGAGAAATTTGACATTTTCAGGGAGGCTTTGAGCATCCGAAGTATTAAAAGAAACATCGTATTCTGTTTCCGTCTCAACAATAACATTGTCGAGAATATCAGCGTCCAAAGGGTCGGCAGCTTCCATCTGGTTTTCATCAACAGTTTCTTCTCCCGGGGCTTCAACTTGGTCATCATCGGGCGTATTTTCGCCATAATTCCCCGTATCGCCATCGCCATCCGTACCAGCATATTCATCATCTTCATCGTTGTTTTTCGTTTCACCATCATCTTTGGATTTCGACGATTTAATTTTGCTGTATACCGAGTTGATGGTTTTTTCATTGTTTTTAATCGCTTCGATGTCTGCCGGGTCCGCTTCGCGCTCAATTTTTTTCGCCCTGGTTATGGTTGAAACGGCGACGCCCAGTTCATCGGCTATCTGCTGAACGGGGATATTCAGTTTAACGGCGGCGTTGTATATTTCTGTCTGGCTGAGGTTCCGGCGTTCCGCCTGCCGTTTATAGCAATAGTGAATAGCCGCTTCAAGGTTGTCGAATTCTTTTTCATCAACAGGCACTTCTTCAATTCCCGTTTGTAAAGCCGCCGCATAGCGGGTATAACCGTCAGTGATGTACCATTCGCCGTCTATTTTCCCTTCAACAATTGGCTGGGCCTTGTCGTAGCCGTAAAGTTTCATTGATTCGGTAATCGCCGCAAGCGTTTCCGGCTGGATGGAGAAAATGCTTTCCAGCTCGGGATGCCTTTTCAATTCCGCCAGCCGCTTCATTTTACCTAACACGGTCGCGCCCGAATTCATACCCGCATTTTTAGCCTGGTCGAGTAATTTTGCCATCAGAACACCTCCGGCGTTATGCGCAAATCTTCATCATCAATAAAGCATTTTGCCATAGCTATTACACTGTCAAACAGTTTTTGATTGGAGACGGCCCCTTCAATCTTTGTCCGTGCAAGCATTTTGTTGCGGTCTTTGATCTCGTTCATGTCCTGCGTCCACGGATACCATGTGTCTGAAGGGGTTATATGCCCTTCAAATGCCTGGCTGTACAAGTCGATGTATTCTTTTTGCTTGCCGCTTTCGGCTTCCTCGTACTGGCGGTTATAACCGTTGACGGTGATAAACCATGCGTCAAGGCGGTCAGTTTCCAGCCCGATTTTTTCTTTAAGAAAAACCGCCGCGTTGTAACTGTCCAAATCCTTGAGTACCGGGGTAATGATGATGTCCGCCGCGTTAATGGCATTGAGCGTCAGGTTATTGTAATCGGGCTGGCAGTCAATAAATACGAAGTCATATTTTCCGGCGAGCGCCGGTATCATACGGGACAGCCGCTTTTCGTTTACGCTACGCAAATCGGCAAGGTAGCGGCTTGAGGGTATGATGTCAACGTTCTTGTGCATGGTTGGAATGGTAAAGTCAT
>JGI24698J34947_10000517_pt1 | contig 18211 bp, 12 predicted proteins | sample TergutMp193P3_FD_34947 | JGI IMG/M metagenome (IMG submission 34947) | reverse complement strand
TGGGCCTCTATTCCGCCAGGGTCGGCGGTGAGGAATTCGCCCTGCTTTGGTTCGAGAACGACCTGTCCCATGTAAACACGGTCGTTGCCCGTTTAAACGCCAAGGTAAGGGAACTGAAAATCCCGCATGAGAAATCAAAGCTCCAGCCGTATGTATCAATCAGCACTGGAGTATACGTAGAGCCATGCGGTTCCCCAAACGACATGCGAACCCTCTACGATTTGGCCGACAAAGCGCTTTATTTTGCAAAGAGCAGCGGACGCAATTGCGCGATCATTAGCGGCGAAAAATTTATACAATACAAAATAACGCCAGTTTTCCACGAAACCACAGTATAATTGGTAGCGGCAATCCTGATGGCTTCCGGCTTTTCGGAACGTTTCGGAAGCCTTAACAAGCTCCTGGCGGATTTCAGGGGTAAACCTTTGGCACGTTACACCCTTGAGCTTGCCGCCGCAATCAACTTTTCCGGGGGGATTTTTCTCACCGCCTCTTCCCGCGAGGTGGCTGCCCTGGCCTCGGATCTCGGCGTTGTCCGCGTGCTCGAAAACACGGCCCCGGAAAAAGGCCTGCGCGAAAGCGTAAGGCTTGGAGTTGCCGCTGCGGGAACAGAACCGGAATATTACCTTTTCTTCCCCTGCGATCAGCCTTTCCTTGACGCCGCTTCCGTGCATCTCATTCTCGGCGCGAGGGCTCCCGGCCGCATCGTGGAGCCCCGCTGCAACGGCAGAACCGGAAACCCCTGCCTCTTTTCAGCGGCTTTCCGTGAGGAGCTTCTTTCGCTTAACGAGGGGGAGACGCCCCGCCTCCTAAAGACCCGCCACCCGCAGGCGCTAAGGGGAGTGGAAATTACCAATCCCCTTGTCCTCGAAGACATTGACGATGAGGAAACCCTTGTGCGATTAAGCAACGCGTAACGAAACGGCTATAGCCGACGTTATTCGCTACCTGATTAAAAGGAACTCCACCCGGCGGTTCTTCCAGCTATTGGCCTGATCCTGCGGGTTTGCCACATTTATCGTGCCTCCGCGACCAACCGGGGAAAGGCGACTGCGGCTAACGCCGTAAGTGCCAAGCTGCTCTATGGTGAATTCCGCCCTGGCAAGGCTCAACGGCATGAGCGTCTCGGTTTCTTCCCTGGCAGTTCCCAACACCGGGTTGGCGTGGCCTTCCACGGTTATCCTGTAATCGCGGAACCTGTTTAGGATTTCCGCGACCCGCCTCAGCACCCTGATGTTATTTTCCAGCCTGTCTTGCGGAATTCCGATAAAGTCCGCGTAGTAAGCCCTGAAAGTAATCGACGGTATCTGGATACGCAACATGTCCCCATCGCGTATAACGAGCACATCGGTGCCTATTATTCCCGTGATGGTACTGGAGTTGCCCAGGGTGTCGCTTGCCGTGTAGGTAAATTCGTAATCGGAGGCGCTCTGAACAAGTTCTCCCCTGTTACTTCTGCCATCCCAGATGATCCTCTCCGAGGGGCTGCCCCGGCCTCCGACGCGGTAGAAGAGCTGGCCGGTTCCTTCGGTCTCATGGATCTCCAGGGACCAATCCGCTATGGGAGAGATGTCCCTGGCGGAAAGGAAGATGAAGAGTTCGTCGTCCACACCGTCGTTATCGGGACTGAAATTTTCAGGTTCAAAATAAAGGCCCAGAACCGGCCCGGATACATCCACGGTTACAGGCGGCGCCGAGACATTAACTTCGTCTCCCTTGGTATAACTCACCGCCAGGCTGGGCGTGAATTGGCCTTCCCTTATCCTTCCGTTGTCGTCCGTACCGTTCCATGGTACTACCGAGGGAAGGGTTCCGCTTCCTCCCGCCGTCTGGGGGAAGGTTTTTACCACATTGTTGTTTTCGTCCCTCAATTCCAGCTTCCAGGAATTGATCCCGCCAGAGATGTTAGAGATAATATTAAAGCGCATGGCCTCAGTCTGGTTCGCCCTGGGCGCTATGGCCTGGGATGAAGCAGTAAGGAATATTCTCGGCACAGTCGCATCCACTTCAATATTGTTTACGGTTCTGCGCGTGCTGTTCCCCGCCTCGTCGGTGGCGCTGAGGGTAATGTTGTAGTTTCCGTTCGCCACAATATTTCCCGCCTCGTCCTTTCCATCCCAGACGACCGGTGTAACGCGCGGGCTGCCTGTCCAGTTCCAGGTTCTCACGGGGCTTGCGTCCCTGCCGGAGACGACAAGGCTCCATTCATCGTCGCCCCGGGTGCTTGCCTGAATGGGCAGGGTCTCGCGGTTTCCGTTGCCGTTAGGCGCAAATACGTTATACGGCACGGAAAGATCGCCCTGGGGAGGAACCGTGTCCAGAACGAAGGGCGTTGAAACGGAGAAAGGCCTGTTCCCGGAACGGTATTCCAGATCCAGTCTCGCCGTATAAGTCCCGTCGGGTACGGCGGTTCCGGCGTTGTTCCTGCCGTTCCAGCTCATCTGGGCCGGAGCCGAGTCTCTCCCCTCGAATGTTCGTACGGAAGAGGATGTTCCGGCGGCGGTTATTTCTATCTTCCATGACAAAATACCGTCTTTCTCCTGAATCTGGGGTATCAGGTTTATGGTGTCCTTCACACCGTCACCGTTAGGCGAAAAAGCCCTGTATTCCGTGGAAATGTAAACGGGTGTATCCCTGGTATCAATCTCGAATTCCACCATATTCGAACGCCCTGTATTTCCCGCCGAATCGACGCTGAGGAGCCCGTAAGTGTAAAACCCGTCAGGCGCAAGGGCGCCGGTTGTTGTGAGCCCGTCCCATTCGATCCTCTCAGGTGGAGTTCCGGAAAACCTGAAAACCCTCACCGGAGTCCCGGTACTAACCCCCCGTTGGCGTATTTCGCCTGACCAGGAAAGTTCATTTGAACCTTCCTGAACAATGGCAATCCTGTTTTTGCTGCCCGTGGGGGAAAATACGGCAGGCCTTCCCGGCCCCTGATCCGGATCATCGATCCGCACCGAGGCCCTGGGAGCAGTTATATCGAGGCTGAAAGGCGGTGACGCGGCGGTTGAGGTATATCCGTTCAGGTAGCGTACCTGTAAGGATCCTGAATAGATCGCTTCCGGGAGAATCCTCCCCGTCGTGTCCCTACCGTCGAATTCTACTCTCGAGGGGAGGGTCGAAACGCCGGTTATCGTACGCCTGATGGTTCCGGAAAAATCGCTGACCTTGAGTTCCCAGCCCGCGATTCCTTCCCTGACGGGGACCGTCGGTATAAAGATCATGGTGTCTTTCACGCCGTCGCCGTTGGGCGAAAAGTACGCGTCGGTAATGGCAAGGCTCACCGCTGGCCGAACCGTATTCACGATTATATTTTCAATGGCCGCTCCGCCCGTATTCAGGGCCCTGTCGGTTGCGCCTATACGGTAATTATAGACGCCGTCGTTTACTATGGAAAGCGAGTCGTCCCTCCCGTCCCACTCGAAATTAACCGGCGCCTGATTGGCAAATTCAATCGTTTTTACTTTCACGCCAAGGCTGGTGTAAATGCCGCCCTCCCAGAGGTCCTCTGCGGAACCTGTCTGGCTGATGATCAAGCTGTCCCTGCTGCCGCCGTCTCCGGGTGCGAAGATGTTCATGTTTTCCCCAAACGGCGTGATTTCGATTAACGGCGGGGTACAGTCAACGTTTACCTCGTATGGACCGGCTATCCCGAAGTTGCCGTTGTCGTCCTCTGCGGTGATCGTGAAAAAATATTTCCCGTCAGGCGCAAGTTCCCCCGAATCAAAGATACCGTCCCAGCGCAATGATGAAGGCACTTCAACCCCGGCCTTGACCGCCTGAAGGCTGCCGACGATATTCTGTACTCCCTGTGTCTCAGGCCTCGTATCCTTGTTACGGTAGACCCTTACGGGAACACCTCCCTCATCCATAATCTCAAAGACCCATTCGGTGATGTAGCGCTCGTCCCTTATTGTTATGGGAAATTCCAGATAATCGGCCCTGCCGTCATTGTTAGGCGAAATCCACGCCGGTTCCGGGTAGTCAATAATTATAACCGGAGCATTTCTGTCCGCCACTCCAATGGCCCAGGTAACGCCGCTCCCCATGCCCCAAATTCCGTTATAAAGGGGTTTGGCGCCAAGGTTTATTAACAGATCTCCGCCCGCTGGCATAATGCCCGCGCCGGTTTTTCCCTCGGAGGGCCTAAGTTTCCAGTTAACGCCTATACCGATGGAAGGAATAGGGGAAGGGCCGGAACCATCCAGGCTTTCCCTTAAATTGAACTGGGTGGCTGCCGAAATATTGATAAATTCCGCGATTACCACAGACAGCCCCAGCTTACCGGCAAGGTTTTGCACGGTGGGGAGCATTATATCCGCGGCAAGGCTGACACGTATGGGATCAGGCTTGCCGTCAATTCCCCGTATGCCGAGAAAATCAAAGGAAACGCCTCCCACCGGGGTGAACGCGGGAGGTATCCAGCTCTTGCCAAGGCCTTTTGCCGTGACGGCCCAGGTGAAATTCTCAAGCGGGCCCAGGCTTCCCATATTGTAACGGAAGCCGAGGTCTCCCGAGACCGTCCATGTATTTCCGGTATTGTACCCGGCATTGAGGCCCAAACCAATGCTCATCCCGGGAAAGATCTCTTTCGCCGCGTTCAGGTTCCCCTGAAAAGTGGTTTGCACGGGGAAAGAATCAAAGGGACTGGAGAGGAACCAGAGAGAGCCGCCAAACACCGCGAAAGGCGTGGGGTAAATCGCCCCCAGGTTTATCGCGCCAATGCCGTACCCCCTCTCAGCGCCAAGGCCGAAAGCGCCGAGACCGAAAAGCCCCGTGTAGCCCAGATCGAGGAGTATCCGCTGGCTTTCCCCCTCGGCGGCAGGATTCAGTGCGCTTGCAGGCGCCCCGCCTCGGGAGGTGATAAATCCCCCCGCCCCTGCCATGCCCGGCGAGTAAAGATCCAGGGCTGTGGCGGAGCCAACGGGCGTGACCCCGTTATTTTGGGCATTAATGCTCTGGGCATAAATACTCTGGGTGAAAACCGGTGTAAATATGAAAAGTCCAATCATGATGATAAAGGGTATTCTTCCGCGCATTACTTAAATCTTCGGAAAATAAGGGAGAAAAGTGAGCTAGGTAAGCCGGTGGATCGTCAATACCGCGCTATTTTAATAAATCATTATCCAGTAAATATGGCTGTAAAACACGGAAAATATTGTTTGCCATTATCTCATAGCCTTTCGCGTCTGGATGAACCGGGTCTGACATATTTACCCCCCATACTCCATTCCAAATATCTTCAATCAGCGTTAAATTGTTTTCTGACGCAAGCGTATTGAAAAGATCATCGTATTCACTGATCAATGCTGTCTGAAAAGCATAATCGGTTAATCCAAACGTATTGGCCAATGCCCTGGCGACAGCTTCCGTATAGAACTTTGCCAGATAGATTTTTCGATCCCCGTTATCGACTTTGTCTATAATATTCTGAAGATTGTCTTTGGTAGTTGCCGCGGGAATCCTGTGGCCTAAATCATTTGCACCCAAAATAATTACAATGATTTTCGGATTCTTTGAAAGAACATCGGCATTCACACGGGCGAGACCTTGTGCGCTCGTGTTTCCGCTTACACCCGCGTTAATAACGGGAATATTTACTTTGTTTTGTAGAAAAACGGGATAGGATTTCGACTTGTCAACCACTCCTGGTGTAACGGCGCCATAACCTTCCGTAAGGCTGTCTCCAAGACAAACCACGGTTCCATCAGGGTAATTTGTTGACCCATTGGAACAACCTGCTAAAATGACGAAAAAAACACAAACCACCGGCAGCCATACTAAAACACCGATCTTCTTCATAATATCATTAAACAGCGGCTTTCACATTTTTACAACCCTTACTCCCCTATTCCCCTAATCCCCTATTCCCCTACTCCCCTATTCCCCTACTCCCTTACTCCCCTACTCCCCTATTATCATTGACAAACTTCAACAAAAAAATAAAATAGACCTGGAATTAAGAGTAAAACAATGGCATTGGGAAAAACCAGAAATGCATTTAAGAATTCCTTGCTGGGTAGGGTAAAGACGGCTGAATTCGCGATCACAAATGCCTGCATAGCCAAGTGTTCTTTTTGCGAGATTTGGAAACAGCAGCCAAAGGTCTTTGTGGACAGGGAAAAGGCCCTGGAAGCCATTGACCGTCTCGCCGATCACGGAACGGTCCATATAACGATAACCGGCGGCGAGCCCCTGCTACATCCCAATGTCGTGGATTTTGTCAGCCGGGCGACAAAGCACAGGGTACATACCGCCATCCTCAACGCCGCGCCCCAGCTCCTCTTGAGGGACAACATCATCAAGCGCCTGGAAGACGCCGGGAACGACATGATCAGCATCTCCCTTGACTCAGGCGACCCAAAAACCATGGCGGAATCCCGCCAGATTCCGGACATTCTGGAAAACATTGCCAAAGCTGTCGAACTCGTCGGCAAAACCAGGGTGAAAACCATGGCTTCGGTGCTAATTTGGAACGACAATTACGATAAACTTGAGGAAGTCTGCATACGCGCGAAAAACCTGGGCTTCGATTTTCTTTCCCTCAACTACCCTACCTTTTCCAGGTCCAAGGTCTATCCCCTGGGCGGCGAAGGGATAAGCCTTTCCCGTGAAAACGTGATTTACGGGCTGGAAACGGCGATAAAACTGCGAAAATCGGGGAAATACCGCATCATAAATACCGCCGCGTCCATGAAAAACATCATTCGTTACCTGAAAGACCCGGCGACGGTTACGTACCACTGCCTTGGCGGAAAGCACGTACTGTTTGTGGACTGGTTTTTTGACGTGCACCCGTGCATGCAACTTCCCAATGTGATGGGCAACATCCTCACCATGAAAGAAGGCGATTTCAAAATGCCTGCCTGCAACGATTGCAACATGAGCTGGTACCGCGATTTCAGCGCCATGCACCAAGGCCTGAAATCCCTTCCGGTCTGGCTTCAATCCCTGGAAGGTTTCAGGGCGCTGAGATAGCTTGTAATAATAACTACACAGTTGTATAGTTACTCTATGGAACTGGCGGAAAAGTTATCGCTCCTTTCTTCCTCGGCAAGGTACGACGCGTCCTGCGCGTCCTCGGGCAGCGGCACGCCCAAAGGAAGCGACGCCACGCCCAAAGGTGCGGCGGATTTCGGGGTGAGGGTGCCCGCCGGGGTCTGCCACAGTTGGACCGAGGATGGTCGCTGTGTGAGCCTCCTCAAAGTGCTTTTTTCCAATGCCTGTCGTTTCGACTGCGCCTACTGCGTAAACCGCTCCTCCGCCGATACCAAACGGACGTCGTTCACGGTGAACGAACTCGTGGAACTAACCTGCCAGTTTTACCGCCGGAACTATATAGAAGGGCTTTTCCTTTCATCGGGGATCTTTGCCGACCCGGACATCGTGATGGAAAAACTTATCGAAACAGCCCGGAAACTCAGAAGCGAGGCGGGCTATGGCGGTTATATCCACCTGAAGATCATCCCCGGCGCGACGGAAAAAATGATCCGCGAGGCGGGCCTTTGGGCGGACCGCCTGAGCGCCAACATCGAACTCCCCACGGATAAAAGCCTCCAACACCTGGCACCGGAGAAATCCGGGAAAGTGATACTTGGGGCGATGGAAGAAACATTCAATATCGGGACAGAAAATGAGGAAGACAGGCGGAAATTCCGCCTCAGCGGGAAGAATACGGTCCCGGCCTTTGCCCCGGCCGGTCAGAGCACCCAGCTCATCGTGGGTGCGTCACCGGAAAACGACAAGACCATCCTGAACCTTTCCAGGGCGCTTTACCGCAAGTATACCCTGCGGCGCGTCTATTATTCAGCGTACATCCCGGTGGGCGTTCCGGGCGGCGGCGGCATCCCGGACGCAAGGCTGCCCGAGATTCCCGGCCCGCTACTGGCGTCGCAAGTGGGGTCGTCAGGGGTGATTGGCCAATCCGGGCCTCCCAGGAGGCTATTGACCCGGGAACACCGGCTTTACCAGGCGGACTGGCTCCTTCGCTTCTACAAATTCACGCCCGGCGAAATCCTCGAAGGGGACGAGGGCTTCCTGGACATAGGCCTTGACCCGAAAACCGCCTGGGCCCTCCGGCATCTTGATTTTTTCCCCGTGGAAGTGAACTCGGCATCATACGACGAGCTCCTCCGCGTACCGGGCATTGGCGCGAAGACCGGCCGCCGGATCGTCGAAACCCGGCGTTCCCGTTCCCTCAGTTTCGACGCGCTCCGCCGCCTCGGCGTGGTCCTAAAGAGGGCGAGGTACTTCATCACCGCCGCCGGGACCTTCATCGAACGTCCAGAGGAGCCAAAACGTATACGCCGGCTTCTTTACGACCAAGAACTCCTCCAGCCCCTGCTCTTTGAGTTTTAATATGGGCCAGATGGAACTCTTTGAGGAAACCGGAACCGCCCCGGAGGACACGAATTTAGCCTCGTATTTACCGGGTGAATTCGACGCGCCTCCCGGCTTGTCAGAGATATATGAGCTTTCCGTTGATGCCTATTACGCGGTCATCCACGCCACGATGAGCGGCCTTCCCATAAAGAAGGAGATTTACCGTTTCATCGAAAAGATCCGTAAAGCAGGAAACAGGGACGAGGCGGCCCGCGCCGCTTCCGACCGGGGCGACGGCGATGTGCTCACCGTGTTGAAAGCGGCCTACAAGGTGACGGTGGAAATCCACCGCCTGACCGGCCTCCTCCGCTTCAGCCCGGATTTAGAGGGCGTGTACATAGCCCGCTGCAGCCCCGATTATTTCATCCTCCCCGCCCTTGCCGAGCACTTTGCGCTTCGTTTCGGGCAAACCCCCTGGGCCATCATCGACGAGAAACGCAATCTCCGCCTCCATAGCGAAAACGGCGACCCCGCCGCTCTAATCGCGTTGCCGCCATCGGACCCGCATGCCGCGACGATCGAAAAAGAAACCGGGGATTCATGGGAAGAACTCTGGCGGCTCTATCACCGCTCGGTAAACAACGAAGCCAGAAAGAACCCCCACCTCCAGCGCCAGCTCATGCCCGAGCGCTACCACAAATATTTGCCGGAAATGAACAAACCATGATTTGCAGATTGGGATAATTTGTAATAGGAGTTTAGATTATCCCAATATTGACGCTCGTATGTAATAATGGGATAATTCATAATAGGAGTTTAGATTATCCCAGTATTGACATTTTCATAAAAGTATGGGATAATTTGTAACAGGAGTTTAGATTATCCCAAATGGCAGATAACGAATTGCATTTTTGGCGCCATGCCGAAAAGGCCCTTTACGAACTGACACTCTCCTTTCCCGTAATCCTTGTAACAGGGCCGCGGCAGATCGGAAAAACGACATTGCTGCAGAATGCCAAAAAGACGGACAGAATGCCATATATCAGTTTCGATGACACAGCGGAAACAAGCGCCGCGAAAGCGGATCCAACGACCTTTTTATCCCTGCACCAAAGCCCGGTTGTTTTTGACGAAATCCAGTACGTACCGGAATTGTTTCCGTATCTAAAGATGGCGGCTGATAGAAACAGGAAAAAGGGAATGTACTTTCTCACCGGCAGCCAGCATTTTCACCTCATGAAGAACGTAAGCGAAAGTCTTGCCGGAAGAGTCGGTATTTTGCAACTTTTGGGTCTTTCCATGCGTGAGACAGGCGGCGATAAATTCGACAGATCCTTTATCCCGACAGAAGGTTATTTCGCGGAGAGGAAAAAAAACGCAAGGAATGTCGGCGCCGCTGAAATCTGGAAGATGATATATACCGGTTCATTTCCTGCCGTCCTTTCCGGCTTCTCAAAACAGAAGTCGTTTTACGCCTCGTATATCAAGACCTATATTGAGAGGGACGTGCGGTTCCTCACGCAGGTTGGGGATGAACTTGCGTTCATGCAGTTTATCACAGTGGTGGCCGCCCGCACCGGACAGATGCTGAACTACCGCGACATGGCGCGTGACGTGCAGATCAGCGAGCCAACGGCAAAAAAGTGGCTTTCAATCCTTGTAACATCGGGGCTTGTATACCTCCTGCCTCCTTTTTCAATGAACGTGGAAAAGCGTGTTGTAAAAACCCCGAAACTTTATTTCCTGGACACAGGTCTTGCCGCATATTTGACAAAATGGACAGGCCCCGACGTTTTACGGTATGGCGCCGCCGCCGGGGCTTACTTCGAGACTTTTATCATTTCCGAGATTCTCAAAAGCTATTACAATAACGGAACAGAACCGGCCCTGTACTATTACAGGGACAAAGACGCCAAGGAAATCGATCTTTTAATCATGGAAAACGGCGCCCTCCATCCCCTGGAGATAAAAATGACAGCCACTCCAAAAAGAGAAGACGTTGCTGTGTTCAAAGTATTGAAAGCCGTCAAAAACCTCAAAATAGGAACCGGCGGCCTCATATGCGCCGACACCGCGCTGAGAATTCTGGACAAGGAATGTTACAGCATCCCGGCGGCGTATATATAGGTTTCGCGTAACGCACCCGCCGTCCAATCAACATACCCCGCCGCAGAGCAGCGGGGTATGAAACCCTTGCCACGAATCAATGCTTATAATACGTATTCTCCATTGGAAGTTTTGTCCTGTGTATTCCGTCCCTGGCGTAATACGCCCCGGCAATGGCGGGCGTAACCGGAATCGTGGCGAGTTCACCGACGCCTTTTGCGCCAAACGCAAGGGGCGAAGGGTTCTTCGGCTTTACAAAAATGATCTCCATTTGCGGCGCTTCGGCGGCGCGGAGTAGTCCCAGCTTCCCAAATCCCGCCCTTGGGTAGCCGCCTTCCATCGGGAAGTCCTCGGTAAGGGCGTAGCCCATGCCCATCAGGATGCCGCCCTCGATCTGGCCCTCTGCGGACCTGGGGTTCACCACATTCCCGATATCATAAGCCGCCGTGATTTTTTCCACCCTGCCGGAGCCATCAAGGATCGCGAGGGTGGCGGCGTAACTGTAGGCAACGTGGCTCACGGGGTTTGGCTTATCGCTGTCCATGGGATCCGTAACGCCGGAATACTCCCCGAAAAATTCCCTGCCCTCAAGCGCCTGGATGCCGTCAGAGTCCAGCGCCTCTTTCAGTTTCAGCGCCGCCCGCTTCGCTGCCTCGCCCGTGAATAGCGACTGACGGGAAGCGGTAGTGGTCCCCGAATCGGGGGTGCGCGTTGTGTCGGGCGGCTCAACGAAGAAGCGCTCGGGGGGAAGGCCCAGGGCTTCGCAGGCAATCTGCGTGAGTACCGCGGCGAGACCCTGGCCTATACAGGCGGCGCTGGTCCTGATATGAACAATCCCGTCCTCGACCGAAAAAACACAACGACCCACATCGGGGAGCCCCACGCCAATACCAGAGTTCTTGAACGCACACGCGATGCCGGCGTGCTTCCCTTCGGCAACGGCCTTTTCATATGTACCCTTGAGGGCAAGGAGGCAGGCTTCCAGTTCCACGTCGCCGCCTGCGACTTGTCCGTTAGGCAGAACCTCGCCGGGCTTTATCGCGTTACGGTAACGGATCTCCCAGGGATCGATGCCTGCCATTTCGGCAAGCAGGTTGAGGTTGCTCTCGACGGCGAAACAGCTCTGGGGGACGCCAAAACCGCGAAACGCCCCCGCTGGAATATTGTTGGTGTAAACGGCCTTGCCGTCGATATCGATCACCTGGTAGTTGTATGGCCCGGCGGCGTGCGTGCAGGCCCTCTGGAGGACCGGCCCCCCAAGGCTCGCGTAGGCTCCAGTATCGGAAACAATGACAGCCTTCATCGCGGTGAGAATTCCGTTCCCATCGCAGCCTGTCGTCATCTCTATTTCCATGGCATGCCGTTTCGGGTGCACTCTGATACTTTCCTCTCTTGAAAAAAGAACCTTCACCGGCTTTTTAAGAACCCATGCCGCGAGGCAGGCATGATGCTGAACGCTCATGTCCTCTTTCCCTCCGAAAGCGCCGCCAACAAGCTGTCCCCTGACATGTATTCTCTCAGGCGCTATCCCCAGCATACGGGAACACTCCCGCCGCTCGTCATAAACGCTCTGCCCCGCCGAGTACAGTGTTATGCCGTCGATCGGAGGGGAACCTTCGCCGCTTCGCGGCTCGGCGGAAAGTGCCGTCGGCATGGCGATGGCGCATTCGGGCTCCAGAAAGGCGTGCTCAGTAAACGGTAGCGAATAACGGCGGCTCACGACAAATTTTGATTTCGCCAAAACCTCGTCCGCATTGCCCCTCACAAGGCGCTCGTGCGAAAGTATGTTCCTCTCCCTGTCGTGGATTCGCGGCGCGTTATCCGCCATGGCGTCCGCCGGGCAGGTCAAAGGTTCCAGAACCTCGTAGTCAACTTTCACGAGGGCCTTTATTTCATCAAGCGTTTCCCGGCGGCGGGAGACCACCAGCGCGATCGCGTCGCCGATGAAGCGGGTGATCCCGCCCCCGGCGATCATCACATCGTAGTCCGAAATAATCTCCAGATGACCGATCTTGATATTCCCCGGAACATCTTTTGCGGTTAACACAGCGGCGCAGTCGCCGTGACAGAGCGCCGCGGAACTGTCGATCCTCACCACCTTCGCGCGCGGATACGCCGATCGCAACGGCGAGGCGTGGAGCATTTCCGGAAACTCAAGATCATCGACATACTTTCCCGTACCAAGGATCTTGGCGGCGGCGTCCGGGCGGTGCATGGGATCGCCAAGCCGCCCGGTGAAAATCGGCTTCGGGACGGCGGCGTTTTCCCTGAAAAGCCTGGCGGCGATTTGAACCGCCAGAACTATCTTTTTATAACCGGTACAGCGGCAGATATTGGAACGAAGCGCGCGGCGAATCGTCTCCTCATCGGGATCGTCGTAAACATCAAGAAGGGCCTTCGTGCCAAGAACCATGCCGGGTGTGCAGAACCCGCACTGCACCGCACCCGCCTCCGCGAAGGCAAAGGCATACACCTCTTTTTCCCTGTCCGAAAGACCCTCGACAGTAACGATCCGTTTTCCCTCAAGGTCGCTTAAACGCGTAACGCATGAACGAACCGCTTTCCCGTCAACAAGGACGGTACACGCCCCGCAGGTGCCGGCGCCGCAGCCGTTTTTCGCGGCCGTCAGGCGCAACTCCTCCCGCAAGAAGTCAAGGAGTTTTCTGTCTTCCCTGCCCTGTACCGCTTTGCCGTTAACCGAAAAAGCCGTCATTAATCACGGCCCATGACCATAAAGCCCGCCGCGCCTATGCCCGCTTCACGCTGTTCCTCCCACGAGGCGACAATGGCGTTTTCAACAACCGCGATTCCCGTATACAAAAACCCGGCGGGAAGGGCGGGAAGCGAAAAGGGCTTTACTTCAGGCTCCCTTCCCTCAGAGATAAACCCGCGGCCGTCGCCGAGAATGACCAGGGCGAGGGGTTCCGGCGTTTCCCTGCTGTAGGAGTGCAGGATGACCAGGCTTTCACCGGATCTGGCGGAACTGAAAAGACGGGGCCTGTCGAAGTCAGGCGAAAGCACACGGACGGCGCTTATCCTTCCGGGGACAAGCTCCGGCGCCCTGTCCAGGATATGCGTCAGGTGCAATGAAACATTCCTTGGCCACTCGGGATCGCCGGAATTCCGCCACTCGCCGACAGAAATTTCCTCGCCCGCTTCCGAAAGGGAGGCGGTACGGAAATAGGCGGTATCGCTCTGAGCCCCTCCCTTCTCCTTCATGCGAAAATACCAGAAACCGTCAGGCGCAAGACGCGCCAGCTCCGCCTCCCAAAAGCCTCCCTCAGGAAAGCTCTCAAAAGCGGGGACAGAGACGCCAAGGGGGACAGGGCTGGATCTGTCGAGAACGTAAATTTGGGGAAAGACAGGCGGAACGGTGGGCCCCGAAAAGAAGTCGTTCCGGTAAAGGAGGACCGCGGGTTTTGCGTCCCAGAGGAAAAAAGATCCCGCGGTGTATGGCTGCCAGAGCCTGTGGGCGGCACGGTACAAAGCCAAATCCGCATTTTCTGTCGGCCCCAAAACAAGGAAACCATCCCCGTTCACTGCCATCACCAGGAAGCCGTCCCACAACAGCATACCGGTGATATAACGGGCATGTGGCCAGGGGATATACGGCGACAGTTCCGCAGAACCTGCCGATGCGATGTGCGAGGGCCCGTCGGGTAGGAGTTCAAACCAGATGGGATTTCTCCCCGTTTTGAGCAGCGCCACGGCAGGCCAGGCGGTAGACTCCCGCGCCGCGCCTTCGGGTGTTTCGCCGCCGCTCTCCTGGGTACAGGTCGCCAAAAGCGGCAAAAAGAGGAGTAAAAGAAACGGCAGGGCTAAAAATCGGTTTAAGCTCATAGACACTTTATTCCGGCGCGGTTTCATTGCCACCGTACTGATGGCAATCTATGGACAATTTTATCGCCATGCGCGCCCACCACCATCTCCCTTGCGGGATCAACGATTAAATCCATGTCTTCCATAGGAATGGCTCCCAAAAGTGTTTCATTGCCATTTGGTAAAACATAGGGACGACAGACCATTGACCGGTCTTTCCAGTGGACTTCGACCGCATCGGTTCTCTTCGCCACCTCCACCGCTCCGTTTGCGACGGTAACCGGCCATTCGCCCACGATATCAAGCCCAAGCTGTTGACGTAGTTCCTCAGTAATAAACAGTGTTATAGCGCCTGTGTCAGCAACCGCCTCCACAGTTGCCTGGCGTACCTCATCTTCTTTTATATACCTATTTAAGGCATCTCTAACATCAAACTGGTTTTTAATTGTGATTGTCGCGTAAACGGTTCCCATCATTTACCTCCTGTGGGAAATTTTATTTTAGCACAAAATATGCCCAAAACCAAGATAAACCCCTCACCGCTTCCGTAAAATCCAGCCGGAAGTGGAGCACCGGAGCACGCCCGTGGAAGAGACCCAGGTGTCGGGTGCGGCGCCCGCCAGGAGAAGGAGAGGCCCGCCCGGAGGCGCGTCCAGGGGCGGCGTGAAAGGTGAAGCGCCCACCCATGAGCCCTCGAGACCCGGAATCGCGACTTCGGTAAGGTGACGGGACACGATGCGCCGGCGGTCAAAACCGGACTCGACCGTCCTCCCGGCGATTTCCTTCCAGTCCGCGAGCCAGGGATCGCCGCGGACTTCATCCGGTATGTCGCCGCTTTCCAGGAGCTGCCTGAAACGCCGCCAGTCGAAATACCAGGGCAGCCTCCCCAGCGAAGCCTCGCCAGCCCTCTCCGCGTTCGCCAGTTCCTTCCAGAAGACCGCATGGACACCACCCTCCCAACTGAGGGACAAATCGCCGCCTCGGGCGTCCCAGGGGAATAAAGCCCCGCTGGGACGCATGATACCGGGCTCAAGGCCCGTTTCGGGCCAGAAGGGCCAGGCGAGGATCGGCGTAGTCCATTCGGCAACGGGGGAAAGAAGCGGTGGCTCGACGCCCGGCGATCCCTCCCATGCTTCCCAGCCCCCGTCTTCGCCAATCCACTGGAGTCGCCAGTGCGGCTCGCCCATCACCTCCTGCCAGTGACCCGGTAGCACCGGCATAATTGGCCGGTAGCCGGATCGCCCGGGACCATTGCCGCAGGCGGACATCAAAACCGAAAGAATCAACATACCTAAAAAGCATTTGTTTTTCATACAGCTATACTGCACGGAGATGCGTTTTTGCTTTGTTTTTTTGAAAAAAAAATAAAAAAATTCTGCCATGAACTGCCAAAAAGTGCCTGACACCGCCTCTCAAACATTGATATATTTTTCATTTTAGTGCATACTTATAATAATGGCGGAAAATTCAGACTATAAACAAGCACTTACCGATGCTCTAAACGCGAAAGCCGAATGGCTTGAAAAGAACGAACTTCCCAAGTTGAAGGAAGAGTTCCGTTTATACCATACAGGATTCGCTTCCCTCTATAACCTGTATCTCAAAAAAGGACTCATCCACGAAGACCCGTATAAACAGGAGGCGAAAATTGGGGAACTGGAGGTGCCGAATTCGGCCCCGTTTTCCGAGGCGGAAAGAATGGATCAACTGACCAGAAGGCTTGCCAATTACGACAACCAGCTTGACTTTCTGGTCAATTTCTATCAATTCAGTCCCGATTTTCTTACCCTGGACCGGATCAAACGCATCGTGGGGCTGGTAAAATACGTCGATTGGCAGCACCTCATCCCCGATTCCCAGAGCCCGGTAACCAGGGCGGTGTCAGAAATGACCAACCAAATCAAGGTTGGCACGGAGCCTTTGACCATGAGCGTCATTACCGAGTCTCTCGCCCACCTGAATAAGTGCTACAACCCAATTATGGCGTACCTCAAAAGCCTGACCGATTACCAGAGGGAGTCGTACAAGCTGGATTTAAGGGATGTGCTCGCTGTGCTGCCCCAATCGGATGTCGCCAACATCTCCGCGATAAAGAAGAAGTTCCAGCAGACCAAGCCGGGGGTTGCCTTCTATCCCGACCTTGTGGACGAAGTCATCAAAGAGGATTACTCAAAGGACGGGCCTGCCCTGCGTGATGATGTTTTAAAGAAACTCGCAGTCGCCGACAATAAACCGAAGAAGGAGAAGGCCCCTGTTTCTTTCAAGAGCATCCTGGTTGACGGCATACAGGGACTGGGGGGAACCGCCGCCACCCTAACGGAAATAGGCACGAAAATAGATGAAAATCAGGTCCTTTTGGAACACAAGAAAAAGACTTTCGGGCAGATGATCAAGAAAGTTATACAACAGATGTTCAACAGGGAGCCTGATCCGATTATCTACAACGTGGAATATATGGACCCTGTCAAGGCGGTGCGTGTCCAGGAAAGGGTAAATTACAAGAATTTTCGTGAAGATATAGATCGAAAGGTACGCACCTTGCAGCCCATGTCGGCAAGGGCGAATGTATCCGGCAAACTGGAGGCCATTGAAGAAGAACAGCTTGTGAGTTTTCTGGAGAGAAACGTACGTGACCTTCAGGGCATGCACAAGACCCTTGCCGCACTGGATGAATTCTTCAAAGCCGAGGTCAACAAAGAAGACAGGGAAAAAGTCAGGGGCATAAAGCCGGAACTGGCTACCATCAAAAACGCCATAGTCAGGGCAAACTCAAAGCGCCATGAGTATTCCGCCCAGAAGGAAGAAGAGGAGCAGCTCAGGCGGCTGGGAGTAAAGCCCCAAAACGAATGAAACAGCCCTTTTTCAGACGCCGAAAAGGCGGCGCAATGAATCAACTATCGATGAATCGACTGCCGATGAATCGGCTTGACAAATTCCCTTCACTTTATGTTCTCGTTTTTATATTGGCAGCGGCCCTCAATTCCTGTGCCTCGGCTCCCGCCGCACCCGATACCCCCGGGGAGGGGGCCCCCGCCGCACCTGATACCCTCCAGGAGGCTGCCCCCGTTCCATCAACACAGGCCCCGCTTCCCCCGCCTGCGGAACCCCAAAGGGAACCGGAATACGCCGAAGTCAGGCCGGATTCCAGTGACAGAAACGAGCTGGTCGTGGCATTTTCCTCAGGCGATATCGAACTTGATTTCCGAAAATCCTACATGGCAAACGAAGCCCAGCTTTTCACCGCGATTTATGAGGGGCTCTTCTCGTATCATCCAATAACAATGGAGCCGGTACTGGCGGCGGCCTCAAGATGGGTGACCTCCGAGGACAAAAAACAGTGGACCTTTACCATACGGGAAAGCGCGAGGTTCTCCAACGGCGACCCTGTCAGGGCGGAAGACTTCAGGGCCGCCTGGCTCTCCCTTCTGGACCCGCGCAGGAATTCGCCCTATTCTTCCCTTTTTGACATCATTGAGGGCGCCAGGGACTACAGGCTTGGCAGGGCGCCGGCAACGAGGGTGGGAATTACCGCGCCAAACAATAGAACGCTCGTGGTGACCCTTAATTCACCCGCCGCCTACTTCCCGAGCATGCTCTGCCATCATTCCTTCAGCCCGATTCATCCTTCCATGCTGAACAACGAGAAATGGGTAACGCCTGTCTCAAACGGGCCTTTTCGTATCGAAGAAATTGACGATGAAATGATAGTGTTGGTCAAGGACAGTGCTTACTGGGATTCAGGCCGGGTACAGTTGAACAAACTCACGATCCGGTTCGCCCGGGACGGTGACCAATCGGCGGCGCTTTGGAATTCGGGGGAAGCCCGGTGGATACAGGGCGACGTGAATTTTGACGCCCTTCGTGACCTCAGCGGCATCGAGGTAAACGTCATGTTCGCCACCCACTACTATTTTATCCGTTCCGCCAGGAGGCCCTGGAACGACCACCGCCTCAGGCGGGCCCT
>JGI24698J34947_10000516_pt1 | contig 18226 bp, 21 predicted proteins | sample TergutMp193P3_FD_34947 | JGI IMG/M metagenome (IMG submission 34947) | reverse complement strand
TTAGGATTGCTGGTAATGAATTTGTCAAATGTTGTTTCCATTAGTCTTTCCCTCCGGTCTTCCTTTCTAAATAATCTTGTCTATACTTCATTGCTATTTCCTTTTCATTTTTAGGTAATTTATCTGTCTTTTTCTTAAACCCGTTTGTCACAATTAGTTTTTTGTCATCAGTGAAAAACGATAAATACCTGTCAGGTTGGGGTTTAAATGCAAAAATACCATCACCTTCATTTCGGAATTTTGTTATGTCATATATTTTTCCAAAATCACCCATTTTTTTTGCTAAAATAAGGAATTTATCCTGTAAATCCGCCGTTGATTCATTAAAAAAGTCATAAACGACACTTTTCCCATCTCTGTCATAGTACCATTCAAGGGTAAATTTTGAACCAAGATAAATTACACACGATTTTTTATCCACAAGGAAATTGTACCATATTTATGGTACATTGTCAAGCGGAAAACAATATCCTCTGCGACACCGACAAGGTCTTTGAGTTTTTGCACACCTTTGAGGAGAAAGGGGAAATGAGGCAAGGGGAGTTGTTTTAACAAAGAAGAAAGTAAAAGCCGGAAAACTCCTTTTAATGGTTTGCACCGCACGTTCGTTACTTCTTATTGTTTGTTGAACATGCCAGGATAGCTACCACGTCCACCACCCCAGGGCGGATAAACCCCCGGTGGAGGATCACCAAGAAAGATTTGAATATCGCGATTCATCGTATAAGTTTGTGAAAAACCAGTCCAATTTTCGCCTTGCGTGGGTGTCCAGGTAAAATAGGTGTCTGTGAACGCGAAAGTTCCGGTATAAACACCATTTCTGCTGCTATCATGCAAATGAACCATTCTAAAAACAAAATTGTTGCCGCTGAAGGTGAATGAATAATCAGTATACCCTTGTGAAATATAAGAAATATCAACCCACCTTCCCTCAAACTTTGTTTTGCCTCTGGTCATGCCGTTGTCGCAGGACACAAGCGCCAAACCAAATGCCAGTAATACAACAACTACAATACTATGCCTTTTCATTTTTTCTCCTTTTACTGTTTGACGTACATGGTACTGCTCCATGCTTGGTCCTGCCCATGCGGTAGTCCCAATTGTAACGTATTGCGATCCAGACTATAAGTTTGCGAAAAGCTGTTCCAATTCTCGCCTTGCGCGGGTATCCATGTGATAACATTGTCAGTGTAAGTGTATGTTCCTGTAACAATGCGGTTGTTACTTTCATGGCCGCCTACATCAGCTTTTCGGAAAACAAAATTACTACCGCTGAAAGTGAACGAATATTCAGTAAATCCCATATTTATGGCGCCTGGCATAACCCACCTACCCTCGAACTTGGTTCTGTTGCCAGTCGTAGCATTATCGCAGGACACAAACGTCAAACCAAATACCAGCAATATAGCCAGCATTACGAAAACAAATCTATGCTTTTTCATAAAGCCTCCTTTATGAAAAAAAATAATCGGGGCATCACTTTCTCCAAAGGTAGTCACCACCTTGATCTCTAATTGTGTTCTCGGACAGAATATCCCAATACTCAATCCAGCCATCTGTATCCTCTGTCCTTATCCTATTCCCCGACACTGTATAGATACCCTCTTCGCTATCCCAATGCGAATTAACTCTCTCATACCTGCCATCAGGCCAAAACGTGATATAGCGAGTATTGAACGTTACGTTAATATACGTGCCTGAAAGGGTGGCGCCTCTGGTTGTGCCGTTGTCGCAGGACAAAAATGACAAACCTATTGTCATCATTGCGACTAAAATCGTGACTTTCGTCGCGGCCAAAATAGAACTATGCTTTCTCATAAAATCTCCTTTGTGACCCCGTCACATTATTAAAAACTACCAGTATAGCCGAGTTCTTTAAGCCGGGCCTGGGAAGCCAGGAGTAGTTTGGCATTGCCCACAAAGGTGTTGCCATTCCATGCTATCCTTGTGCCGCCGGGAATGCTGACTTCCCGCAATTCTCCGCAGCCGTTAAACGCACCAGAGCCGATGCTTTGTATCGTAGTTGGCAGGGTAACGCGCGTTAACCTTGAGCAGACGCTAAACGCGTTGGCGCCGATTTCAATTACGCCCTCGGGAACCACAACTTCGGTCACGCGGGTCTCACGAAAAGCCCCTTCATAGATTCGCACTACCGGCATCCCCTGGATTTTATCCGGTATGATAATGCTTCCCCCACGGCCATTGTACCTTGTGATCACGGCGGAATTGTTATCGTCGCCAAGGGTTACCGTAAAATCAGATTCCGGCGCTGTGACTAATCTGCCGCTGCTGGAACTGACCCTATTGCTGCCGTAACTGACCACACTGCCACTGCCTCCGCCTCCCACTTTGAAGGTCACGCCGGCGGAGAGATAGGATAATGAAGTGTAGCCAAGTTCAAGGTATGCGCCTATAATATCTGTGAAGAAATACCGCGCGCCTATATTGCCGCCGTAAAGGAAGAAATTGACGCTGTCATCGTAGCTTCCGGAATAATCATTGTTATATTTAATGTTCTGGATAACATAGCCCAGGGTGAGCCCGGCGTAGGTATCCAGGTTTTCCATGAAACTAAAATGATACATGCCCCGGGCGCCAAAGCCGATGTTTGTATATGTTAAATCGACTGTGACAAGATAAAGATTTACTGTCCGCTTCCATGTGGTAAACGCCGCCAAAGCGCCTATGGATATAGGAGCAGAGACGGGCAGTTTGTAATCCACTGTCGCTGATATTGGCGGGATACCTATGTCCCAGCCCGCAGTGGGGCCAAATCCGATACCGGCGTTGATAAACAGATTGTTGCCGGCAACTGCCGGCGCGTAACTGTTGTACCATGTTGACTGTGCGAAAACCTCTCCCGCGGCAAGAATAAAAAGAGCCAAAACCAACAAACCTTTCTTCTTCATAAAAACTCCTCCGTGGCTTCGCCGCGTACGGTGACAGTCACCTTTCCACTTGAACTCCTTTAATAAAGGCGCCATCTCTTGAGTCACAACAATTTTATCAAGGATTTTTAAATACTATGCCTGTAATAATAATATCCTACCTGTAGCATAGTTTGTCAAGCAGGGGAAAGGCCTTATTATTACTTTATAGGTAGTAAAATGGTAAAACAACAGAGTATTTTCGTTCAAAACTTAAGAAAACACCGCCGGAAAAGCGGTTTTACACAGGCTCAACTGGCTGAAAAGGTAAATGTGTCTACACACCATATAGGCATGATAGAACTTTCCCGCACTAACCCAACATTGGAGCTTGTGGATCGAATTGCCGAGGCTTTGAACATCAAAACTTATGAACTGTTTATAGACCCTCTTTCTCCAAATGTGGAACTTGAGCGGCTGCGTTATGAAATCAGAGATGATATGAAAAAATTGCTTGATGAAACTCTGGAAAAAGTCCAAACCTGTAAATAATAAGGATAAAATGAAGAACCTCGTGGCAAGCCACGAGGTATCTTCGTTGGAGAGGAAATTTATTATACTGGCGGGGTCCATACCCAGTACGTTTTAAACCTTCTTGTAAAGTATTGGAACTCTAACCGCTGCAAGCAGCGGGGTATTGACCCCGCCTTCCAATAAACTAATAACACTTAACAACCGTATAGTATTTCCTTACCCAAGAGAGGAAAAGGAGTACTTATTCAACCGCCCTGAATTTATCTTGGTCCCCCTACATCGCCGTATCTCTAAGCGCCTCATACGCCTCGTTGACCTTCTTCATCAAGTCCCCAGCGGTTTCGCGTTCTTTGCGCGTAGCGGCGGCGTAACGGTCGGGGTGGTACATCGCGGCGGCGCTGCGGTACGCCGCTCTCAGCTCCTCGCCGGTGAAGCGCGGCCCAAGTCCCAGAAGATTGCGGTAGAGCGAAAGCGAGTCAGGCGGTGTATTGATACTTCCACGGCTCGCCGCGCGGCCTTGGGCATTATCCACCCTTTTTTGCTGAGACTGCGTCTGTGCATTGGAGCGCGTATTGGTTTGTGTATTGTAATTCGGTATTGGAGAGAAAATAAAATACCCGCTTGCCAGGTGAGATGATGTGAGCCGCCGAAGGCGGCGTTAAATCAATTCCTATCATCAAACGGCCTGAAGGGCCGTATGAAGAATTCCCTTTTGTTTGTAAACTTTGATTGTCTTTTTGATCGCTTGGTAATCTGACATAGTTTTCTGTGACGCGGGGAGAGGGGAGCCCTCTCCCGCGGCGGCGGATCAATATACATGGTTACGTATGCAAGCAGATCGACAAATCAGAGTTTGAAAGATTCTTTATCTAAAAAACCCGATCTTCGGATATTTCTGCCACCGCCCCGAATTCTTTCTGTGCCCCTCGTCGATTATCTTAAAAAGCCAAGCGGCGAATTCTTCTTTCGCGCCGCTTTCGGGGGCGGTAAAGCCCATCACCTGAAAGGGCTCATTCGTCGATGAAGCAAGGATGCCCTGGGTAAAGGTACGGAAAGAGGCAAGCGCCGGCGGCCCCAACAGATCGGCCTGGGAATTTTTGGCGCCGCTGTCGGAGCCAAGATCGGGCGCTATAAAGGACAGGGAGCCGGTTCCGAGACGGCGAAAATTCAACGCCAGTTCCCGAATCAGAAAGAACCATCCCCTTATATGATCATTTACAAGAATCTCAATTTCTTCCGGTGTCAGGGCTTCGGCGGTTCTGTACACAGCCGGCGGCGAGCAGACAAGAATTGCGTTGTTTATCTGACCCAGCCTGTTCTCGGCGGCCACGATAAGGGTACGGGCGGAAATGGGGCTTGACGGAGTCCACGAAAGAGAGACGCCTTTTCCCGTGGGCTCGGCCGGGGGCGGCGGCGCCCCGTCGGGAATGTAAAATCGGTTGGGAATAAGGGCGAAGGCGTAAGCTTCTACCCGCTTCACCGCCTCGGCGGCGACAGCGGAGAAGAGGGACGATTCGTTTCCGGCAATCAGTATACCCCGGGTCATACGCAATTCTACATCAGCAATGGCCTTTTGGGAAGCTGGTTTTTCAGGAAACTAGTTTCCCAAAATCAACAGAGTTTTTGGGTCAAGCTTGAGTTCTAAATGTTCCGGATTATAAGCGTCCCTGTCACGGGAAATGGTCAGGGCAATGTGATCTGACTTTGGCTCCAAAACGACGATTACCGCAAAAAGATCGGCAAAGTTCTTGATGACCAGAGGCACATTCCGCTGATCGTAGGGTTCCTCGCCGGTTACGTTACAGGAATACCAGACAGACAATCCCATGTCAGCGGCAAAAGATTTGATTGGCGCTATATGGATTTCCTCGACCAGCGAGAAATCAAGGCCGTCAATGATTATCAAAGAGGCATTGAAGCCACCATCCTTGATCAGCGCCCGGAGGCTCCTCACGATTTGCTCGTTTGAAATTCCCTCCTGGGTAAACTTCATCAGCACCCTGTTTTTCACAATATCGTCTTTTACATCCTGCTCGTTTTCAAGATTCTTCTTCCTGATGAATTCGTCGAAAATGTCTTCGTACCAGGCCAGCACATGATCCGTATGCCGCGTNAAGGAAACATGGATTACCTTTTCGCCCTGAAGGAGCTTGTCCAANGCGATCTGAACAAGCACCGAAGTCTTGCCAATACCCGAAGGAGANGCGATAACTCCCAGTTCTCCCGGCTTAAGTCCGCCGTGAATGGAATTCATGAAAATACGTACGGGGCTGCGCTGAATTAACTCTTCTTTGACCATCTTGCTTCCTCTCTAAGTGTGATTGGCTTTCCGTCAGGAACGCTCTTGTTTTCGTTTTTCTGCGGTTTCTTTAATTAGGGTTTCGGAAATACTCTGCGGTACTTTCCCGTATTTCGCNAATTCCATGGTGAACTCGGCCTTGCCCTGCGTCATTGACCTGAGTANCGTGGAATAGCCGAACATTTCGCTTAACGGCACTTCCGCCTCCACCCTGGAAAAAGTTCCGTCNTCTGTAGAAGACGATATTATACCACGCCTTTGATTAATCGAAGCGAAAATATTTCCCTGAAATTCCGTGGGGCCCTCCACCGCGACCTTCATGATTGGTTCCAGTATGCAGGGCTTTGCCTTCATGTAGGCTTCCCTGAACGCGCCGATTGCGGCCTGCTGGAACGCGATATCCGAAGAGTCCACCGGATGGCTCTGCCCGTCGTTTATCACGCAGCGGACATTTACCACCGGAAACCCGATAAGGCTTCCCTTTTTAACGGCTTCCTTAAAGCCCTTGTCGCAGGAAGGAACATAATCTGTGGGAATGACCCCGCCCCTGATGTTGTCCACAAATTCGTAGTCGCCGTCGGCGAAAGGCTCCATGAAGCCGGCCACCCTGCCGAACTGGCCCGCGCCGCCGGTTTGCTTTTTGTGGGTGTAGTTGTACTCCGCGCGCTGAGTGATGGTTTCACGGTAGGCCACCTGGGGCATTCCCGTTTCCACCTCGGCTTTGTACTCCCGGCGCATACGCTCAACGTAGACTTCAAGGTGAAGCTCGCCCATGCCCTGAATAATGCACTGGTTGGATTCGGGATCGACATAACTTCTGAAAGTGGGATCCTCTTTTGTAAAACGATTCAGGGCCTTGGAAAGCTGGTCGGAGCTTTTTTTGTCCTTTGGCGTAACGGCCAGGGAAATGACCGGCTCGGGAATGTACATCGAGCTCATTGCGTAATTGAGGCCGCCGCCGCAGAAGGTATCCCCGGAAGCGCAGTCAATGCCGAAAAGCGCGACGATATCCCCCGGCGACCCCTCGTTGATGTCTTCCATGTTGTCCGCGTGCATTCTGACGAGGCGGCCAACCTTGAATTTTTTCCGGGCGCGGGTATTCACCAGTTCATCGCCTTTTTTAAGCGCGCCCTGATAGACCCTCACGTAGGTAAGCTGGCCGTATTGGCCGTCTTCAAGTTTGAAACCCAGCGCAACGGTGGGGCTTTTATCGTCAGGCGAAAGTTCTTTTTGCCCTTCGTTGCGATCCAAATCCAGCGCGTAATTTTTTACCTCGGTCGGGTCCGGAAGATAATTCGTAACTCCGTCCAGGAGCAGTTGTATCCCCTTGTCCTTGTAGGCGGAACCCATCATGACCGGGACAAACGCTTCCGCCAGAGTTCCCTTGCGTATTGCCGCGCGGATGAGCTCTTCGGGAACAGCTTCGCCGGACAGGTATTTTTCCGCGAGTTCGTCGGAAAAAAACGAAGTCGCGTCGATCATCTCTTCCCGGTACTTTTCCGCTTCCGCCTTGAGGTGGCCGGGTATTTCCGCGTAACGCAATACCGTTCCCCTCTCGCCGTCAAAATAAACCGCCTTCATGGAAACGAGGTCAATCACCCCCTCAAGCTTATCCTCAAGGCCGATGGGAATCTGAATCATCACCGCGTTAAGCCCCAGCTTCTCCCGAAGCTGGCTCGCCACCCTGAAGGGGTTGGAACCGGTGCGGTCGCATTTGTTCACGAAGGCGATTCTGGGAACGTGGTAGCGCTTGAGCTGTCTGTCCACGGTGATTGACTGCGACTGAACACCGCCCACCGCGCAGAGCACGAGGATAGCGCCGTCCAGCACGCGCAGGGAACGCTCGACCTCGATGGTAAAATCCACGTGCCCGGGAGTGTCGATGAGGTTAATCGTATAATCCTTCCACTCGACCTGGGTGGCGGCGGACTGAATGGTAATGCCCCGCTCACGCTCCAGTTCCATGTGGTCCATTGTCGCACCGACCCCGTCCTTGCCCCTGACTTCATGGATGGCGTGGATTTTGTTGCTGTAAAACAAAATGCGTTCGGAAAGGGTGGTTTTCCCGCTATCTATATGCGCGCTGATTCCGATGTTCCGCATCTTTCGGACGTCCACCCGCCTGTTTTCGATGCCCATAGTACAGTTACTCCTAAAAAATCCTTAAGCGGTAGTTAACGGCGTGTTAACAAAGGCCGTCATCTGTGACAATATAGTAAAGTTTTCAATTAATTGCAAGGGGAAGGGAGAAATGTATTAAGGCATAGAGAACGCTTCATCTTTCCCGATATACTGTTCAAATATTGCATCGATGTTTTTCAATATGGAATCAGCAACTTCATCTCTGTTTACCAAAATAAATTTGTCATTCTAAAAAATATAATCGTTATTCCTGTCTTGCTGGTAAAAAAAATCTCTGAGAATGCATGAGGCTAAATTGACAGGCATTATTTTGTCCCGGTTTTCATTAACGCATCGACGACATTATTGACTATCTCTTGATCGCTCTTTTCAACCGGAGTTGTCACATCTGAGTTCTCAATATCAGGATTCTCAATAGGTTTATCCAAAGAGGCGCGCGGGAAGATTTTTGTATCCATCAAACTGACTTCTCTTTTATAGTATCTGGGCATATACTACTTTCCTTTGATAGGCAGTTGGGGTAAACACACCCTATAAAGTAATTATATCAGCCCAAATCAGGTTTTGTCAATAAAAAAATTCACTAATATCTCTAATTTCTCTACTTATCCCATATATAAACCCTCTACTCCCCTCGCTCCCTTATTCCCCTACTCCCTTCCTAATGCTATACTTCCCATGTGAACATAATCCTCTTCGACCCGGCTGAGGTGGGGAAGCCCCTGGCGCGGCGGGACGAGCGTACTATTCACCTCATCAAGGTGCTGCACAAGAAGCCCGGCGACACCTTTGACGCGGGCATACTCGGCGGGAACCTTGGCATAGGACGCATTGAGGCGGTGAGAATCGACGGGGCCGTCAGCTACTCCCTTAACCTGCGCGAGGAACCGCCGCCCCGCTACCCCGTCCGCGTAGCGGTGGGCTTTCCCCGGCCCATACAGATAAAGCGGCTCTTGAGGGACCTCTCCAACCTGGGAGTGGAAGCGGTTGACCTCATGGGGACAGAGCTGGGGGAGAAAAGCTACCGGGACACAAAACTCCTGAGCGGCGGGGGCGCACAGGCCGCCTTGATCGAGGGGGCCGTTCAGGCTAGGGATACGCGCCTCCCGCTTCTGTCGGTCTATCCCGGCCTGGAAGACTGGCTCGCAGAGCGCCCCTGGGAGAAAGCCCCGCCGGGCAGCGCCGCGTCCCGCGCGAGAAACACCAGTCCCAACTGGAGCGTTTATTCCAGCGTCAGCCTCTCGCGGAACCCGCTGCTCATCGCCCTGGACAACGTGCGCCCCGAGGGCAGCCTCGCCCTGCTTTCCGGCCTTGGCCAGTCGATGGTCCTGGCAGTGGGCTGCGAGCGCGGCTGGTCAGACAGGGAGCGCGACGCCCTCGAAAAAGCCGGTTTCCTCCGCCTTTCCATGGGCAGCCGCGCCCTGCGTACCGAAACCGCCTGTATCGCCGCCACGGTGCTTGCTCTGGAAAAAATCGGCGTTTTGGGTTAAGGTTTTGGAATGAATCAGGATCAGGTAAAAGACAAACTGCTTGCCGTTGAAGACGCCCCGCTTGATTTCACCGTGGTTTTTTCAGGAAAGAAAAGCAAAAAAGTTAACGGCCTGTATAAGCCGGCAACACGGGAAATCATCATCCACAACCGAAACTTCCAGGACGAAAGCGGCGGGAAGGACGCGGCTGGAGACAATCTCCTCATATACACCGCGATTCATGAATACGCCCATCATCTCCACGCCTGCGCCCGAGGCGGCCACCTTTCCCCGCGGGCTCACACCGCTGAATTCTGGGCTATACTTCACGGCCTCCTCGAAAAGGCCGAAGAAAAGAAGATTTATAAAAACGTATTTTCCGGCTCCAAAGAGCTGGACGAGTTGACCGCAACGATCCGCAAAAAATACCTCACCGAAAACGGAAACCTCGTAAAAGAGCTGGGGCAGCTTCTCCTCAAAGCCCAGGAGTTGTGCTCGGCAATTGGCGGCCGTTACGAGGACTACATTGACCGCGTACTCCGCATCCCCCGGCAAGCCGCCAGCCTCGCGGTGAGAATGCACCAATACAACCTCAACCCGCAGACCGGCGCCGACAACATGCGCTTCCTCGCCGGCATCCCCAACGAGGAAAAACGCCTCGCCGCGGAGAACTCGCTTTTGACGGGCAAAAGCCCCGACACCGTCAAGATAGCCCTCCGCCAAAAAGGCACGGACGAAGACCCCCGCCTCCGCCTCGAGAAAGAGAAGGGCAGGCTTGAACGGACGATTGCATCCCTCACCAAGCGGCTTGAGGAAGTGGAGAAGGAGTTGGCGGGTGGCTAGAGTATAGCGGCAGTTGCTAAGGAATCGTTAGCAACTGAGATTTCGTCCGGTTCTCCTTCGGTGAAGATGTTTTTTAATTGTAGTTTTAAAATCATTGACAATACGTAAATTACGTATTATTTTATTATTATGGAATATGTCTATCCCGCAATCTTTCACCGAAATGATGACAAAAGTTATACCATCATTTTCCCCGACCTGCCGGGCTGTATTAGTGAAGGAAAAACACTGGGGAATGCCATATACATGGCACAATCTGCTTTGACTCAATGGATCGGTTATCTCACAGACAAAAAACAGGATATCCCCAATGCTTCACCGGCGAAAAAACTAAAAGCGCCTAAAGGCGATTTTGTGAATCTCATTCGTGCTGAGGTAAAAAACACCCAGGCGGTCAAGCGGACGGTTAGTATCCCAAAATGGATGGATGACAAGGTAACCCAGTCCGGTTTGAGTCTGTCCAGGGTATTGCAGGACGCTTTGAGGGAGAAGCTGTCTTGATTTGTGAGTCAGTGTCTCACAAATTGGCTTTTTTCAGAGGCAGTTACCGAGGAATCCTCGGTAAGTGAAATTAGGCGGTGCTGTTATGGATTTGCAGGGGTTTGGGCGGCATGGGCGGCTCCTGGTTGGGTTATTAGTTGCGGATACTTGCTTTTTATATGAGATAATATTTCTTTTGCATTATCTTGATGAGTAATTAATTCATAGGCGGTTGTTTTATTTGATATTGGTTTATACATATCAGCTCCATTTTCAACAAGCAAATCCAATATTCTGAAATCAATTGGTTCTGATGATCGTCGGCCTATCTGTGAAATGGCATACCAAACCGCCGTTCGTCCTTCTTTTTGTTCTATACTGACTAAATCTTTATCAATACTAATTAATCTTTTACATAATTCATAGGAATTAATTTTAACAGCTCGTATAAGAGCAGATATATTGAAATAGTCCAATAAACTGACATTTGCACCCTTCTCAATTAAATAAAGAGCACCTTCAATAAAATTATTCTCAATAGCAGAAAGCAAAGGAGTCCTTAATTGCTTCTCATCAATGATTTTATCAATTTCGTCAGGAAAGCAAGTGAAGTATTCCTTTAGTTTTGGAAAATCATGTTTTATTATGCAAGTCCATATGCTTCTGAGACGGTGTTTCTTTCCGTTTATGTATCTTATCATAACTATTCTTCCTTAATTCATATTAAATCGTCTTCTTGGCATATAGTGTAATAATTTTTGGAAATACAGACTTCGCATTTTATTTACACCTTGTCTTTCCTGATTCGCAACAAAAGATGAATAGATGATAGATATAAATAAAATATCCAGCTCATCCATGATAAACTATAATTATCCCTTTGAGTATCAGTATTGTGTCTTATTTGATAATTATTCGCAATATTCGATAGATTTCGTTGTATTTTAAGTAATTCTTTTTCATCATCTGTCGTCATATTATCTTTTAGCGTAGATTTTAAATATTCTAATACATCAGCTAATTCTCGTATTGCTTCTCTTCGATCGTGAATAGTAGAATGCCTATCCCTGTACTTTGAGATTGCCCTCTCAATTTTATCGTCTATTTTATTCTTTTCTCCAGAATATGACGGGATTTTTGCCATTGTCAATTCGTTTAATCCGGGTGTTAGTAAAAATTGGATAATACCATCAGAATTTAATATATAACCGTTTGCATAATCAGCAATAACTTCATTTATCTCATTTCTGAATTCCTCTTGACCTTTTGTGGTATCAAAGGAAGAATAATGATAACCACAACCTGCATATTCATGAAAGTATCCGTCTATTGGTAAGGAAATTGTATCATGTAATAATTCTATTATGTCAAACAATGTATCTTCATCAAAAGTATCGAACTCCAAAGGCCATTCAATTCTTCTTCTGATTTTTCTAAAAATAAAATTGGATATGTCTATTCCTGCTTTGCCATAAACAAAACCGGAATCAACACAATGATAACCATAATACTCTTGAAAATAGTCTCTATTCAGGAAATCTTGAAAAGTAGATTTTATGGCTGTTTTTAGAGTCGGCAGATCAAATTTAGCGGTTAACCCTTTTCTTTGCGACCAGTATTTTTTAGCCATAATTGTCCTTCTTTTCAGCAGTTATCCTTATTCTCATTCCTCTTCTTCCCCTCCACAAATAGCTCCCCCGCCAGCTTCTGGTACAGCTCAAACAAATACGCCACCCGCTGGCTGTCATCGGCAAAAGTGCGCCCATAAGCCGCTTCCACAGCTTTGTCAAGTTTCTGGTGAGCTTTTGACAATGCGGGAGGCATGGCAACAGGATCGTATAAATCAGCAAGGCTGGTTTTTGGAAATTGGCTACGGGCATCCAATATGCCTTGAGCAGATTTCTCAATTTCCGTTTTCTGCTTCTCTGTTGGATTGGGCCACGGGAAATTGTTGTATACTATATCCTTTGAATAACGGTAACGTAATTCAAGCCTTCCGCACACATACCGTGTCCATGCCATATGCATGGTCGATGTCAGTATACCGAAATGGTATAACGTTCCATCGGGAATTATCAGACAGGTATCACCCGCAATCGTGGTATAATCGAAAAATCCCATCGGAATGTATTTTCTGGTTTCCGATGATACACGGGGAATTAAAATATAATCTTTTCCCTTTGGCTGGGTTATTTGCGCAAACAAATGCGAAACATCAGCCAGAAACGGCCTTGCCGATTTTATCCGGATTTCCTTTACATTTTTAACTCTCTCATATACCGATTTAAGTTTTTTTAGCTCAGCAGGCTCAATATCAACAAGCCATAAACACCAGCGCTCACCATTGTTTAAAAATTCATAGGCAGAAATGAATTGCCTGAAATATTTTTCAGCGCCAGGCTCGTCTTTTAAAAACTGTTTTTTTGCTTCGCCTGAAAATAATAATTCGCCGCCATCAGCTGGCATATTGCCAAAATTCATCTCCGGTACGCTGCATAGCGGGCTTGTCCGACTCGTTATAAAAAGGTTATCGCTGTCAATAAGGTATGCGTTAATTTGTTTAGCAGAAGTTTCTACTGGATTACCAGAAACAGTTACGTATTGAAAAATTTTTTTTCTCTCTCTATCCGCAAGCCCAAAACCTATTATCACACAATACACAGCCGCTTTTCCTCTTGCCTCATTACTCCACTTGAATGTCTGGTGAGCGAAATTTATCTTTATACCATACTTGTTCATCAATTCAGACCAAAGGACAGGAACCTGTAAACCTTGGCAAATGCTGTTGGTTGAAACGAACGCAACTTCAATTTCCGTCCCCTGAATATACACCGCCGCTTTTTTATACCAGCATGTTACATAATCCAGATCGCCGAAATTTTTTAGTCCATTAAAAGTATTTTCCACCTCGGCTTTTTGTTGTCTGTTCATTATTCTGGAACCCAAAAACGGCGGATTGCCTAATACATAATTCAACTCACCCTTCGGAACAACACTCTCCCAATCGATCGTAAGGGCGTTGGCGTGATGAATCGAAGCTGCGGCAGTAAGTGGTATACGGACAAAGTAAGTACCGAAGCGTTCGCGGACAAGTAAATTCATCTGGTGATCAACCAGCCATAGGGCAACCTGCGCTATCTGCGCCGGAAACTCCTCTATCTCTATGCCGTAAAACTGGTTCACGTTCACTTTGATTTCGCTGTGTATATCAAGAGCCTGTTCTTTTCCCAGCAACAACTCAAGCGCCTCTAGTTCCAAAAGGCGCAATTCCCGGTAACTGATGACAAGAAAGTTACCGCAGCCGCAAGCGGGATCGAGAAACTTTAGAGAAGCCAACTTGTCGTGAAACTTGATGAGCCGCTCGCGCCGCAGCGAATGGGAAAGAGGCTTGATTTTTTCAAATTCTTCCCATAAGCCATCGAGAAACAGGGGGCGTATGAGTTTGAGAATATTCTCCTCGCTGGTGTAATGCGCCCCGATATCGTGACGTTCCTCATCGTTCATCACGCTCTGGAACATGGCGCCGAAAATGGCCGGGGAAATTTTGCTCCAACCAAGGGTACAGCACGCAATCAATGTATCCCGCATAGGGCAGTCAAAGTCGGCAGTTTCCAGATGCTCACTGAATAAATCACCGTTGATGTAGGGAAATTGGTATAACTGCTCGTCTATGGTTTTAAGGCGCTTGTCCTTCGGCTTGTTCAACACCTCGAATATTTTCTGAATGTGCAGGGCAAGATCGCTTCCGTCCACGTTAGTGCGCTCGATGATATATCTGTTAAACATATTGGGAGGCTCGAATATGCCGGTGTCGTCGGCGAACAGGCAGAACATGAGGCGGACAAGGTACAGTTCAAGCTGGTGGCCCGAATAGCCGATTTCCCTGAGGCGATTGTGAAGTTCCCCCATTTTAACGGCGGCTTCCATGTTCACCGGGTCCCAGTGTTTTAATGGGCCGGTGTCTTTGTACCCCGCAAGGTCGCTGAACAGATCCACACGGGCGGGAAGCTCGTCAAGCCGGAAGCTGTAGCATTTGGCGCTATCCTCAAGATCGTAATATTGAAAGTTCAGGAAATCACAGGTTAATATGCCCTTGGGTATGTCCTTCTGGGGCAGGCTCAGAGCGTACTCTTTTGCCTGTTCGTAGGCTTTGTCCAAATCCTTACCGGGAGTTTTCATTTCGATGATGATGCGGCCTTTCCAGAAAAGGTCGATGTATCCCCGCTCTCCGCTGTTCCCGAAACGGACTTCCTTCTCAAAGAGGGTGGCTTTTTTCCTGTCCACGCCGAAAATCTTGAGGAATTCGGGCTCGAAGGTCTGCGTCTCGGCTTTTTCCTTGACGGTTTTGTTGTCTTTCCACTCCAATACAAAGGCGGCGGCTCTGGTTTTTATCTCGTTCCAGGACAGGGGCATAATTATTTGTATCATTTTATATATTTTTTGGCTATTCTTCACCTGTTTTGGAAAAGGCTAATTTTCCCCTTGAAAACATACTAAACATATGATATTATACAAACAAGTAAAACAACGGAGAGGAATAATCTGAAGATATCGACAAAAGGCAGGTACGCGCTGCGATTGCTGCTTGATCTGGCGGAGAATAAAGGCGAAGGCTTTATATCCCTGAAGGAAATCTCTGAAAGGCAAAGCATATCAAAGTTATACCTGGAACAGATTGTTACCCTATTGAACACTTCAAATATCCTGCGCGCGAACCGGGGCAAACAGGGCGGCTACATGCTGGCAAAGGAGCCCTCAAAATACACTGTCGCTCAAATTCTGCGCCTGACCGAAGGCAACCTTGCACCTGTCGCCTGCCTTGAAGATGAGACGAATCAATGCGACAGGGCCGCCTTCTGCAAAACACTGCCCATGTGGAAAGAGCTTGACAAGATCATCAACGATTATCTTGACAGCGTAACACTGCAGGACATGCTGGAGCAGAGCGCGGATAACTGGGTAATTTAAGCAGCGGGTTTCACGCCAAAGCCTGCTTCAAATCCTCAATAATATCGCTTGAATCCTCAATGCCGACAGATAAACGAAGCAGGCGCTCGTCAATGCCGCTTTGTTCGCGCTTTTCTTTCGGCACATCCAGGTGCGTCTGTGTCAGCGGATACGTGATGAGCGTTTCCACCCCGCCAAGGCTTTCGGCGAATTTGATGAGCCGCACTCTCTCCAAAACACGCACGGCGCTTTTCTCGCTGTCCATTCTGAACGAGATCATGCCCCCAAAACCTGACGCTTGTTTTTTTGAAACCTCAATGCCTGGATGGTCCGGCAGCCCGGCATAATATACCTTTTTTATCTTTGGCTGTGCACATAACCATTCGGCGATTACCCGCGCGTTTTCTTCATGCTTTTCCATCCTCAGGGCCAGGGTCTTAATGCCCCGAATTAACAGATAGCTGTCAAACGGCGAGAGGCACGCGCCCGTGGTTTTTTGAATAAACCGAAGTTGTTCCTCAACCTTGCTGCCGGCGCATACAACAAAACCCGCGAGCGTGTCATTGTGGCCGCATAAATATTTCGTACCGCTGTGAATAACGATATCAGCGCCGAGCGACAGCGGCTTTTGAAAATACGGCGTGAGAAAAGTATTATCGACAATGAGCAGAAGCTTGTGTTTCTCCGCGATGGCGGCTGTCGCCGCGATGTCGGTGACCTTCATCATGGGGTTTGTCGGAGTCTCGATGAAAATGGCTTTTGTGGCGGGTTTAATCGCGTTTTCAATTTCCTTTACGCTGCCCGTATCCACATAACTTGTATTTATGCCGTGCCTCACCGCGGTATTGTCGAACAGCCTGACTGTCCCGCCGTACAGATCGTCAGACGCAATAATATGATCGCCGGAATCGAACAAATCCAGAACCGCGGTTTCCGCCGCCATTCCGGTTGAAAATGCAATCGCCCCGCAGCCGCCCTCAAGATTCGCCACGGTCTTTTCAAGATATTCCCGCGTGGGATTCTGGGCTCGTGAATAATCGTACCCTGTACTCCTGCCTGGACCGGGATGCGAAAAAGTCGCCGCCTGGTATATCGGAACCGTTATCGCTCCGGTAGGGCTTGAGTCGTTTTTCGCGCCGTGCACGCAGATTGTGCCTGTCTTCATAAATCCTCCGTTATGCGTTATCCTTCATGTTGAATTCCCGCTACCGTTTCCGTTTCCACCTGATATAAACCTGGCGGCCGGTGCCGTGTTCCTGCGGACGTTCCTCGGTCTCGAATTGGGGAATGGCGCGGAACAGGTCTCCCAGCTTTTTAAAGCCGTAATTCCGCGGATCAAACTCACTCGACCGGTTGGTGATCTTCTGGCCAACTCCGCCGAGGTAAGCCCAGCCTGATTCGTCCGCGATGTCGTCAACCGCGTCCCTGAGCAGTTTGAGGAGCTTGCGGTCCACCTTGAATTCCTTGCGGTTCTTTGCCCGCGGCTTGTCATCCTCCTCCTCGGACTCTTCCTGATTGTCAAGAAGGATTTCGGTATAGATGAATTTATCGCAGACCTTGACAAAAGCTTTCGGGGTCTTCTCCGCGCCAAAGCCATAGACCGTACACCCGCTTTCACGCAGCCGCGCCGCGAGGCGGGTAAAATCGGAATCGCTAGAGACGATGCAAAAACCATCGAGCTTTTCGCTGTAGAGCAGATCCATAGCGTCGATGATCATGGCGCTGTCGGTGGCGTTTTTTCCCGTGGTATAGGAAAACTGCTGCATGGGCTGGATCGCGTTCGCAAGAAGCCTCTCCTTCCATGAACGGAGATGGACACTGGTCCAGTCGCCGTAGATACGTTTAACGCTCGCCACTCCGTATTTGGCGACCTCGTCAAGAAGCCCTTCAATAATGGCGGGCTGGGTATTATCCGCGTCAATAAGAACCGCGAGTTTGGCCTGACTGTTTTCAGCCTGGCTCGAAAAAGGCAATAAAGGCATAATTACTCCTCGAATATTGATTGTTTGATGCGCCTCAAAAGGCTGATCTTTCCAAGGGGAACGCGGAAAACGCTTGGATCATTTTTGGAATTCCCCCCGGAACGGAAAACAAAGATGCTGTCCCCTTCCTTCTTTTCAAGCGCCTGCGCAATACCTGCCGTGCGTTTGAGTTCTCCCCCCGGACCCGGCCAGGTAACCTCAACCAGATAACCCGCTTCAACGGCCTGTTTTGCTATTGCCGATTTACCGGCGTAATCCAGTCCACGCGCCTCGAGTTTCTCATAACGCACGGAGGTTCCCTCAAGCTGGGCTTCACTCAGTATAAGGCGCCTCTCAATTCTGGCAATGAGTTCATCTTTTTCCGCCTTGGTGAATCGCGTCTTTTCCAGGACCTGACGGAAATTCTGTTTAATCGACCAGGCGGCGTCATCAGTATCTTCTGAAGAATCCGCGGCCGTTTTTTCCGCGGCTTCGTTTTCTTCAAAACGGAAAGCCGAATCAACAAACCCCGCTGCAGAGCAACTGGGTTTGTTGTTCTCATAAGGTATTGGTCTCGGGTTAAAAACCTTATGATCGCCGCTCTGCGGCGGGGTTTGTAACCCTCGCCACGAATCGTTAATTCCTGACAAACCGAGGCGGGTGAAAGCGTTTCTGTAAAAGCCG
>JGI24698J34947_10000514_pt1 | contig 18241 bp, 17 predicted proteins | sample TergutMp193P3_FD_34947 | JGI IMG/M metagenome (IMG submission 34947) | reverse complement strand
CAAACGGGGAAAAGTTTGGGTATGTGCACGATGAACGACAGTTTTTTGGATTTAGTCCGGCAGAAAAAAGTAACCCCCGAAGAAGCCTACGACAAGGCCATAGACAAGCCGAGCCTTATCTCGATGTACGAGAAGAACGGGGTTGATTTGTCTTGGTACAAATAGGTTGGATAGAATTTTATGGTGAATTCAGGTTACCCATTTTATAGCCTTCTAATTCCAACGCGACGAACGTGAAGCCCAGCGCCTTTATTCTATGGGAGATTTCGTCCAGGGTCTGTTCGCTGAAAAATTTGCCTCTCTCGTTTTTTGCTACTTCTATGCGCGCAATGTTATCGTGCGCCCGCAGGCGGAACTGTTCAAAGCCGAACGCGCGCAGAACCTCTTCCCCGCGTTCGATTTTTAGCAGAACGTCTTCGGTAATTCTCTGCCCGTACGGTACGCGCGAAGCGAGGCACGCGAACGCCGGCTTGTTCCAAACGGGGATACCGGCCAGCCGCGACAGTTCACGAATCTCCGCTTTTGACAACCCGACTTCGCGGAGCGGGCTTAAAACCTCAAGCTCTTGCAGCGCTTTCAGTCCTGGCCTGTAATCGCTTTCATCGTCGGTATTAGTGCCGTCAAAAACCGTATCAATCCCGCGCTTTTTCGCCGCGTCAATTATCGCGCCAAACTCCTTTTTTTTGCAATAATAACAGCGGTCTTTGGGATTTTCCGCGACTTTTTCATCAATATCGTTTTCTTCTGTCAGAATATGCTCTATGCCTATACGCGTGGCGGACATCGCCGCGTCATTCAATTCGCGCCTTGAAAGCATGGGGGAAACAATCGTTATCGCAACGGCGTTCTTCCCCAGCGCCTCATAAGCGGCATAACTCAAAAAAGAACTGTCAACCCCACCGGAAAAGGCGACAGCAACCCTGCCCTTTTCCGCGATGAAATCCAACAGTTTTTGATATTTTTCATGATGTTCGTTCAATATATCCCTCCCACAGAATATAACAAATATAAATTACAATATGTCCAAAGATAAAATCAAGCCGATATATCGCTGCGGTCTGATTGAAACAAGCCCAAAAAGAAATTTGAAATTGACTATATTGTGTCGGCGTTTGAATAAAAAAATATTATGAAAAAAATTTGCGCGCTAATGCGGCAATGAATTATATTGACGGTATAATTAATAATAACGGCTTGAAACGACGGCTGAAAACTGTCAAAAAAGCGCTTGTTCCCATATTTTTTGTTTCGGCGGTATCTTTTTTCCCTTTTTTATTTTTCAAAAAAATTATTTTTACGATCATTTTTGTATTCCTGTTCCGTAATAGTTACAAATATGTTACGGACAGGAGTCATTATTATGTTTATTGGGATAATAAAAACGAACGCGTTGAGATTCTCGCGTTTGTGAAACAAAAAATTTTGTTGAAATAAATGTAGACTATTGTTTTTTAATAAAAAATAACGTATTTTACGAAAGACTATACATAAACATTAAAATCCCATTAAATGGATTCTGAAATCTGTCAATAAAAATTGACCACATCACTTGGAGAAATAGATAGTAAAAATGAAAAACAAAAATATAGTTAGGCTAATATTGATTAGCATTGCCATTCTTGGAATAATAGGATGTTGTGCGTTTTTATTCCCACAAGTTAGAATTATATTTCCCACTATGTTAGGGCATATTATCCATAGGAATCTTGACGTTAATGCGTGGAATATCTCATTGTTGTCGGCTGCATTAGTCTATTTATGCGTTTTCGCAGGGTTTCTACTAATTTTCTACGCAGGAATTAAAGTTCCGCAAATATCACCCACCCAAAAATCATTGATATTTATGGTGATTGAAGTCGTTTTGGTTTGCTTGTATTCGTGTATGCTCGTTTTTTTGGCACTATCGAATAATTCAATATGGTTGGATGAAGCGTACTGCCTTCTTGAGATACAGCTCTCCTGGAAAGAATTAATCTATATGCTTCAATATGATTTAAGTCCGCCATTTTACTACTGTGTCCTAAAGGGCAGCTCACTGGTTTTCGGCAGCAGCGTTGCAGCTATGACGATGGTTTCTGTTTTCCCAACAGTCCTGATGATAATTCTTGTAAGTTTTTTTCTCAAAAAAGAATTCTCCGATAAAGCAGTAATAGTATTTCTGCTTTCCTGTATTGTTTCTCAAAATATAGCGTTTTACAGTATAGAAATCAAAATGTATAGTTGGGCATTGTTTTTTATAACAATGATGGCAGTATCAGCATGGTATTTTTTTAAGTCAGGTAAGAGAATCTGGTGGATTGCTCTGCTGTTGTGTGCTGTGGGGACGGCATACACTAACTATTGGGCCGCTGCCGCTGCGGTTATAGGATATTTTTTATTGTTTTTTTGGGCGTTAAAATATCGAAAAGATAAAATCACCGCAATGCTTCTTTTGGCAGTTTCCGGAATAATACTATATTTACCGTGGTTCTTGGTATTTATTAAGCAATTTTTGGCTGTTTCCGGTAGTGATTTTTGGATACCGCCAATAACTATAAATACTGTTATTGGATATGTTAAAACATTTTTTTCCACCGGAAATATCTTCATTGACATACTTTTTTGTTCTATGTTCTGTATTGTTCTTATATTATTCTTTGTTAAGAAAAATAAAACAGGAAAAGATTTTTTCGCTTTTGGTGTGTTATGTTGTGCGATATTGCTTGTTTTGTTTGGGATATCGGTTTCAATTGCAATACGTCCCATGTTTTATGACAGATATATGACTCCGATATGTGGATTAGTTTTGCTGTTTTTCGCGATTGAATGCGGTACGATTGACAAAAAACGTGTAATGGCGTTTATATGTGTTGTGCTGGCCTCAATTGGCATTATATCTTTTGCCTACTCTGCACACAGAGAAATAACGGAAAATAGAGAATATAGTACGTTTCATAACTATATGTTGGAACGGGTGCATCGGGATGATGTCTTTGTTTTTATTCTCAATGGCGGAAAGGGTGGTGGCGCGCATGTACCTTTAACCATAAGCTATTTATTTCCAGAACAAGTTTTTACGGCGCTTGACTTAACAGGTGAAAATTTCGGACATGTACGTGTAAGGGACGGATCACTAAATGGAAAATTATGGGGAAGCAAGTATGTAGAATATGAACGTATGCCTTCCATAGATAACGCTGAAAAGAGGACGGTGTGGATGTTTGTTGTGGACACAGATAATCCCTCCTCACCACATCACCCCGAAGTAAAAGGTGAGTTTTGCGGTTCTTTCGGTTGGGGTTGGTATAAATTTCATCTATACGTACAACGGCCTTGAGACAGCCCCAAAAAAGGAACAAAAAATTGCCGTCAAACTCGGAAAATAACAAAAAAATAGTAAAAAATACCCTCGCCCTGTACTTTCGTCAAATAATAACGATGGTCGTGGCCCTGTTCACGTCGCGTATCGTCTTGCAAGCGCTCGGCGTTACGGACTACGGAATAAATAACGTTGTTGGTGGTGTGGTGATGATGTTCGGGTTTATAAGCGCCACGTTAATGGGTATAACGCAAAGATTCATTTCTGTTGAGTTGGGGAAGGGTGGAAATATCGCCGTTTTGCAAAAAATATTTTCCACGAGTATGATTTTGCATATTGCAGCCTGCGTTATTATTGTTATTCTTGCTGAAACGATAGGGTTATGGTTTTTGAATAATAAACTCGTAATTCCGGCAGAAAGAATGGTCGCGGCCAATTGGGTATATCAATTTGCCGTATTCGGCTTTGTATTGTCTCTGTTAAACGCTCCGCTTATGGCACTTATAATTTCTCACGAGGATATGCACATATATGGGTATATGGGGATTTTCGATGTCGTTGTACGGCTTCTTACAGTCTATTTGTTAGTAATTATAAACGTCGATAAACTCATATTCTTGGCGTTATTCGGTTTCGCGGTCACTTGTATAGTATGGCTTTTTTATTTTATTTATTGCCGAAAAAAGTACAGATATGCACGATTTTCATTTGTTTATGATAAGTCATTGTTGAAGGATTTGAGCGGATATGGGGGACACTATTTTATTGCAAGTATTCTTAGTATATTATTAACTCAAGGTATAAACATTATGTTAAATATATTTTTTGGCCCGATAATAAATGCGGCAAGAGGATTAGCCAACTCCGTTAATATTGCGTTACAGTCATTTGGGAATAATTTTAGACAAGCGTTAGTTCCGCAGCTAACAAAGTCTTATGCCGCAAATGATACTGATTTTATGTGGAGTTTGTTTGAGCGTGGAACTCGAATAATGTATTTTCTATTTTTTATTTTTTCGCTTCCGTTATTGTTGGAAACTGATTTTATATTAAAACTTTGGCTTGGAAAAGTTCCGGAATATACGGCAATTTTTACCAAATTGACAATTGTTTATACTTTAATCAGTGCATTGTGTTCAAATTTGACGACTATTTGCCACGCAACCGGAAACATAGGATTATATAACAGTGTCGGATATAGTAATTCGATAGTAATATTGTTGTTGTCTTATTTTGTGTGTAAGGCAGGATACGAACCGCAATATGTTTTTGTTGTTCCTTTTTTTACATTCCCAATATATATGGCTGGGCTATGTATAATAATGAGAAAACAGGTTAATTTTTCAATCCGTTTTTTAACTTCAAGAGTGCTTGTTCCGATTTTTTTTGTTTCGGCGGTATCTTTTTTTCCTTTTTACATTATGAATAAATTATTTTATGAATCGTTTTTCCGTTCTTGCATTATCATAATAACAAGTATGTTGTGGACTGGAATTGTTATTGTGTTTATGGGGTTAAGAAAAAACGAACGAATTAAAATGTTCGCATTTGCAAAAAGAAAGGTTGGTGTGCTATGGAAAACGTGTTAAAGAGGATTGTAAAGTTTATTCCGAGAAAAATAAAAAAAAGCTTATTTGGAAATATCAATAAACTTCAAATGGACATTCAAAAAGTCTACGGTGGCATCATGTTTTCTTCTGCCATTCAGGATAGCGAGTGGCTTAAGTACAAAGCTTTTTCCTTTGAAGGATGGGCGATGGACGCCGTTGCGCTGCATAATCTGTTCCGCATCTTGAACGACGTAAAACCAAAGAACATCATAGAATTTGGACTGGGACAAAGTTCAAAAATGGTACATCAGTACGCTGAATACTACAAAGCAAATGCCATGACAGTCGAACATGACAAAGAGTGGATAGAGTACGTTAAAACTTTAGCCCCACTGATAAAATTTAACATACTACAAACTGATTTGGAGACGGTAAAAGTTAATGGAATCCAAACCGTTTCCTACAAAAATATCGGGCAAATTTGCGGTAACGATAAAATAAACCTATACATAGTAGACGGTCCGCCTGGACAGTTGCGCTACTCACGCTCGCAGATATTGGACGTTGTTCCGGAAAAGCTGGCTAACGACTTTTGCATATTCATGCACGATACGGAACGGCTTGGTGAGAAGGAAACTATAGACATACTATGTACAAAATTAAACCAAAATGGAGTAGATTTTATAAAACGAGATTATGGTTGCGCAGCAAGATGGCACACTGTCATATGCAGTAAAAGCTGGAAATTTTTAACGAGTATTTGCTGAAAAACGAAAATATTATAAGGAAAGCTGAGAATAAAATCATGATTTTACGAAAATGTTTCGGGAAGATATCCCGTAAAATTAAGAAGATTATACCCCGATATATTAAAGAATATATTCGGATGTATTTAGTATATATTGCTCAAAGAACCAAATGTACAGAAAAGTCTAAATATAACCATAATTTAATATGTGCGCATATAGATTTAGTCAAAGAATTTAAAGATGCGTTATACCACTATTCATATGTTTATGATGATAGTGTGGATATGTTTATAAACGGGTATTTGAATAAAACGGTGAGACCAGTTAAATTAGTACAACCGGAGTTAAAAGAAAATGACCCTATAGTTCTCTGTATAGTAAAAGACGAATTGGAGAGGATTAAATTGCAGATAGAATATCATCGAAAAATAGGTATCAAACATTTTGCCTATGTGGATAATATGTCCTGTGACGGTACGTTTGAATGGCTTAAAAAGCAACCAGATGTTTCTTTGTTTTCTCTTATTGAAACATATAATGCTTGGGCAAAAGACGCGTATCGTAGACAAGTAACTGATTTTTTGGGTTATGGCAGATGGTATTTGATACTTGATGCGGATGAGTTGTTTACATATCCTGGCATTGAGACAAGAAATATAAATAAATATATTGATTTCTTGGAAAACAACAATATAAGAAGTGCGTTTTCTCCAATGATAGATATGTATTCAAGAGGTAAATTGTTTGAGGATAACATTGCAGCGAATGAAATATTGGATGCGTATTGTTATTTTGATGTGCAGACATATGAAATGATAAACCGAATATCATGTTATCACATAAGTGGCGGCCCACGTATGCGCTTGTTTTCGTTGGATGGGGACTGGCTTTCTAAATACGCGTTAATCAAATCGTCAAAAGAAATACTGATGGGTACACATGAACATTTTCCACATAAATATAATTTTGAAACTAAAGGCGCAATCGCATTTTTGTTACATTATAAGTTTTTGCCTTCTGATAATAAAAAATTCAGAGAAAATGCCGTATCAGGAAAATATGGTAATGAATGGATGTACAAAAAATACATAAGCGCGATTGACCAAAATCCTAATTTATCGTTTTATTATGAAGGTTCTCATAAACTGAATGACTCTATGGATTTGATGAAAATAAATCTAATTGATAAAAAATTTTTCAAAAAATTTTTAGCTGAATAAGGTGCTTTAAATAATGACTACGCCACAAATAATCCAACTTCCAAAGATTCCCGACAAGCGTGGGAATTTGTCGTTTTTTGAGAATGACAACCAGATTCCGTTTGCCATCAAGCGGACATATTGGATATACGATGTTCCGGGTGGTGAATCCCGCGGCGGACACGCCTACCGCGAGAATGAAGAGTTTATTGTCGCCCTTTCCGGTGGGTTTGATGTCATTTTGGACGATGGAAGTGAGAAAAAAACGTTTAGCCTGAACCGGTCGTATTATGGGTTGTATGTTCCCAAAATGTACTGGCGGGAAATGAATAATTTTTCCACCAATTCATTGGCTCTAATTGTATCGAATACTGAGTATAACGAAAATGATTATATTCGGGATTATAACGACTTTTGCGCTTTGAGGAAAAAACATGATAAAATCATCGGTTTACGACTGTTCGGTGGTTGAACTGCCGGTAAATCACCGGGAGAAGGGTAATTTGACGGTGGTAGGGAACGGAAAAAATATTCCGTTTGACGTGCGCCGCATATATTATCTTTATGACGTACCAGCCGGAGAGTCCAGAGGCGGCCATGCCCATAGGGAGCTTAAGCAGTTGATTGTGGCGGCATCGGGTAGTTTTAACGTTGTCCTGTCTGATGGAAACGTCAAACGAACCGTCACCTTAAACCGACCGTTCAACGGTTTGCTTGTGGTTCCCGGTATTTGGAGGGAGTTGGATGACTTTTCGTCCGGCTCGGTGTGCCTTGTACTGGCTTCCAGTGAATATGATGAGCACGATTATATTCGTGAATATCATGAATATTTAGCATGGAAGAATAACTCAATCATAGGTGAAGCGAAATGATACATCCGTTTGCTGACGTGCAATCATCGAAAATAGGTGAAAATACAAAGATATGGCAATTCTGTGTTATTTTAGAAAAGGCGCAGATTGGAGAAAATTGCAATATCTGTATGAATGTTTTTATAGAGAACGATGTCATAATAGGCAATAACGTTACCGTGAAATGCGGGGTTCAGTTATGGAACGGCTTGCGGGTGGAGGATGATGTTTTTATCGGGCCGAATGTGACGTTTACCAATGATTTGATACCGCGTTCAAAACAACGCCCTGCCTCTTTTCCTGAAACGGTCTTAAAACGGTGGGCGTCTATCGGGGCGAATTCGGTTATTCTTGCTGGGCGTACTGTAGGGGAGTATGCGTTGGTTGGCGCTGGTAGCGTCGTTACAAAGGATATTCCGCCTCATACGGTTTGGTACGGAAATCCCGCGAAACAGAAGGGCTATATAACGAAATCAGGAATTTTACTTGATAACACTTTTTGTGATAATATGGGGAAAAAACATTGCTTGGATGAGTAACATTTATTATTTTAAAGTATAATCGTAATCGTAAAAACTGTAAAAACGGTGGTACTCCATCAGATTAAAGTTAAAAAGGACTGATTAGCTGTATTGACAGAAGGAGTAATTTGTGAATGTCCCATTTTTGTCTCTAAAAGACGTCACCGGTAAATACAACCGTGAAATCCACGAGGCGGTAAGCCGCGTTATTGATTCCGGCTGGTATCTGCAAGGGGAAGAGAATGCCGCGTTTGAAGCGCACTACGCTCAGTATATTGGAGTCAAATATACCGTTGGCTGCGCGAACGGGCTTGACGCGCTTGTTTGGATATTGCGGGCGTATATGGAACTTGGCGTTATGATGCCAGGTGACGAGGTAATCGTTCCGGCGAATACCTACATCGCATCGATTTTGGCCATTACGGAAAATAATCTGGTTCCGGTTTTGGTCGAACCGGATATTGCCACGTACCAGATTGACGATTCAAAAATAGAAGCGGCTATAACGCCAAAGACGAAAGCGGTTATGATTGTCCATTTGTACGGTCAATGTGCGTATACCGAAAAAATAGGACAAATTTGTAAAAATCACAATCTAAAACTGATTGAGGACAACGCCCAAGCACACGGATGCGTGTATAACAGCAGGAAAACAGGTTCCATTGGAGATGCGGCGGGCCATAGCTTCTATCCGGGCAAGAACCTCGGCGCTCTTGGGGACGGCGGCGCGGTGACGACCGATGACGAAGAGCTTGCCGAGGCGATAAGGACGATAGCGAACTACGGCTCGTCCAAGAAGTACGTGTTTAAATACAGAGGCAGAAACAGCCGGCTTGACGAGATTCAGGCGGCGGTACTTGATGTCAAATTAAAATATCTTGACGAAGATAATAATTTGCGAAAACGTGTTGCTAGAAAGTATATTACAGAAATAAAGAATCCTAATATCGTGCTGCCGTCCGTGGAGGATTGGAATTCAAACATATTCCATATATTCCCCATACGAACCGGCAGACGGGATGAATTGCAGGCATATCTTGCGGACAGAGGGATACAAACGCTGATTCATTATCCTATCCCACCCCACAAGCAAGAGTGCTACAGGGAGTGGAATAATCTGTTTTTTCCGATAACCGAGCGAATTCATAGGGAAGAATTGAGCTTGCCGATGAGTCCTACGCTTACGGATGAAGAATTAATAAGGGTTATTGAGGTGGTAAATAGTTTTGGCTTGTGATGGAAAAGTAACCTTAAATTTAAGTGAGGAGTTCGATGAATGAATTATTAAAACTCGTTAAAGCAATGATAAAAAAAATGCTTTTAGTGAGTTATTTATTACTGAGCTGGTTAAAAATAATAAAACCTAAAGTTATTGTAATGGTGGATGGTGGCATTTGTTCTCAAATGCATCAATATTTATTAGGTTGCATATTTAGAGAAAAAGGGTATATTGTGTCTTATGATTTAACTTGGTTCAAAAAATGGTCAAAAGATATGAATGGCCATTATGATAGAAAATTTGATTTATTAAAAGCTTTTCCTACGGTCAAATTCAACCGAGCCGGTAAATTAGAACGTATTATTTATCAAGCATATTTTGACACTCGAGATTATTCTCAAAATCTCATTTCAGACGAAGATTTATTCGATATCAAACCACCCAGATACTTAGGTGGATATTATCATACTCCTAAAGAACTATGGACTACTTTATTTCCAAAATATTTTAAGGTAAATACTGACATGTTAGATGATGAAAATCGTAAAATATATAATGAAATTGAACGTAATTCAGATTCGGTAGCTGTTCATGTGAGACGGGGTGATTTAAGCGTATATAGTCCAGTTTATGGCGAACCAGCGAGTATGCAATATTTTCATAACGCGATACAATATATGTATAAAAGTGTAAAAAATCCAGTTTTTTATATCTTCTCAGATGAACCTGAGTATATTAAAAATGAATTTGTCAATAAATTACCGATTTTGAATAATAATTTTAAGATAATGGGAATAAATGGCTCGGACAAAGGATATATGGATTTGTTTTTAATTAGTAAATGTTCTCATAAAATTACCAGTAAAGGTTCTTTGGCCAAAATAGGTGCATTATTGGGGGATTCTGTTAAAAATATAGTTGTATTTGTGAACGATCCTAAAGAATATGTCTGGAAAGAAAATTTTGTTTCACAAACGGTATTTTTATAAAGAATTCGTGTGGTGAAAGGTTAGGAGATGATAATGAGTGAGCTTTTTTTTTCCGTTGTTGTTTGTACATATAATCAAGAGAATTATATTGCGCAAACGCTTGATAGTATAATTGGGCAAAAGCACGATTACCCATACGAGATTATTGTCGGGGAAGATTGTTCTATTGATGGGACACGGGATGTTTTGTTGAAGTACAAGGAAAGATACCCTGATATAATTAAGTTAATATTGAATGAAAATAATGTAGGAGTGATAAAAAATTATTTTAATGTCATCAGTCATTGTACAGGTAAATATATAATGCAATGCGCAGGTGATGATTATTGGCTGCCTGGAAAGGTAAGCGCTCAAATTGCGTTTATGGAGGATAATCCTGACGTGGGATTGTGTTGTGGTAATGTACAAAAATTACACGTAAATGGGTTGAGAACTGTAACGGACGGTTGCAAAGGCTCGCGTAATATTGAATATCTGGTAACTGGATATGATATATATGCGGTTACGATTTGTTTAAGAAGAGAGTTAATTTTGGAATATATTGAAGATATTAAACCGTTGGAAAAAAGTTGGGTTATGGAAGATGCCCCGTTGTGTCTATGGTTTGCCCATAATAGTAATATCTATTTCTTGAATAATGTTTTGGCTGTGTACAGGTTGTCAGAAAATTCGATTACACGCAGCAATGAATATAATAAAACTAAAACATTCCTGTGCTCAACTGTTGAAGTCAGAAATTTCTTTCTGGATCTATATAGATACCATATTTCTAAGGAAGAACTGGACAATGAGATGAGCCTTGTTTTTGCCAGATGTGCGTTACAATATAAGCAATATGAAGAATATAAAGTTTATATATCTAAAGTCCATTCACGAAATATCGAGATCGTTATTAAAAAAATGGTTGGAAAGTGTCAGTGGTTATTTAATTTATGTTATCATTATATTTGTGCCAAATCGATACTTACAAAACATGGAGAGAAAATATGAGAAAAGAGCAGCCGTTAATATCTATAGCAGTTATAACGTATAACTCTTCAAAATATGTACTTGAAACATTAGAAAGTGCAAAGTCTCAAACATATCAAAATATAGAATTGATTATTTCTGATGATTGCTCTACGGATGAAACTGTAGATATTTGCAGGTGTTGGATAGAAAAAAATAAAAACTGTTTTGTAAGAACAGAGTTGATAACCATCAGCCAAAATACGGGAATTTCGGCTAATGTCAACAGAGCATTACGTTTGATGAACGGTGAATGGATAAAACTTATTGCAGGGGATGATATTTTATTTTCACGGGCCATTGAATCACATGTAGAGTTTATTTCGCAGAAAGAGCACAAGGATGCAGCCATTGTAGTATCATCGGTTGAGATATTTAAAAATAATATAGAGAATAAATTGTACGTATGGCCTAATTTTAAGTTCAGTAATAACTTGAGGGAACAGTTAAGACTGCAACTTATGGGGAATTTCATAAAAGCGCCAGGAGTGTTTATTAATCGAGAAATATTAATACATAAATTCGGTGGATTTAATGAAAAGTACCTTATGCTTGAAGATGATCCGTTGTGGATTCTGTTTTTAACGAATGGATATACGTTTCACTTTAATAATGAAGTCTTGGTTGGATATCGCATACATGATAATTCTGTGTCCAACGGAGAAATCTTTACCAACGAGGATGCGGGTAACATTACCACACAATTTAACTTTGGTGACGATCTCAATCGATTTAAAAATGAAGTATCGTTCCCTACAATGTTAAAAAATAGATTTTATTTGGAATTTTTTTTATGTTGGATAGATTTTTATATTTTTAAAAGAAAGTTGTATGTAGGAGATACGTTTTTTAGTATTTTTTATAAAATAGCGCGTAAAATAATTGCATGTTTCCTAAAAATTCTATCAATATATAATTGGTTAATATATATTGTTTTAAGTAAATTAAAAATGTGATAAAAGATTATTGTTTACAAGACTATTGACTGATAATAATAGTAAATACAGTAAACCATTATTATCGCAATATTACAAAAAACGTTAAGGAGAAAAATATGATACCTAAAATAATCCACTACTGTTGGTTCGGCGGCAATCCATTGCCGGAATTAGCGCGAAAATGTATTGCGAGTTGGAAAAAGTATTGTCCGAATTATGAATTAATACTATGGAATGAAAATAATTTTGATGTAAATATAGTACCGTTTACAGAACAAGTAGCAAGTGCAAAAAAATGGGGATTTATTGTTGATTATATCCGTGGCTATGTTGTTTATCATCATGGCGGTATTTATTTAGATACCGATGTTGAATTGTTAAAACCATTTGACGATGGTATGTTGCAGAATAAATGTTTTAGCGGATTTGAAGATGATAAACGTATCGCGCCTGGACTTGTTTTTGCCGGAGAAAAAGGATGCGAAATCGCCAAAGAAATAATGGGTTTCTATGCGTCATATAATTTTATAAATGAAAATGGAGAGTTAAATCTTATGCCGTCACCAAAGATTTTTACCGATATACTCTTGAAATACGGTTTAAAACAAAATAATACTTATCAGGAACTCGGCGTATTTACCGCATATCCAACGGAGTATTTTTGTCCGATGAATTATAAAACGGGAAAGGTTATTGTTACAAATAAGACGTATGCAATACATCATTATATAGCCAGTTGGTTATCAGAAAAAGATAGTAAGTTTATGAAAAGAAATCACAAAATTTATAAAATATTTGGTATAAACATATTCTCTCAATTGTTGATAAGTATTATGTATATAATAAATCATTTTTGGGAAGATGGATTTACTAATACCATAAAACTTTATGTACAAATTATTAAAAGAGAAAAAAATGCCTGAAATTTCAATAATAGTACCTGTCTACAATGTAGAAAACGTACTCCGCAGATGTTTGGATAGTGTGGCGAACCAGACATTTTCTTATTTTGAATGTATTCTTGTAGATGATTGTTCTCCTGACAATTGTCCGGCAATCTGCGATGAGTATGCTGCGAAGGACAGCCGGTTTGTTGTAATTCATAAAAAACAGAACGATGGCCTCCCTAAGGCCAGAAAAACCGGTTTTGATGTCGCGAAAAGCGAATTTATTTTTCATCTCGATAGCGATGATTGGATTGAATTGAACTCTTTGGAATTATTAGTCAACAAACAGAATGAAACAAATGCGGATATTGTTTTTGGACGTTTTAAAAATATTTACAATAACCATGAAAAATTTTATTTCAACAAATTTGAAAACAAATTTCAGAATCATCTTGTAGATGTTTTTTTCAATACTAACACTAAAGTAATTTGGGGGAAACTCTATAAAAAAGAATTGTTTAACGAATATATTGTTCCGCCGGTAAATATGGGTGAAGATACTTTTACCAATATTCAAATATTATATAAAACTCCAAATATAAAAATGATTCAAACAGATTTTTACATATACAATTATGACAAAAGGGTAGGGATGACTTCTATGAAAAAAAATAGAACTTACAATAGCATAGTTGACTTCCCTCACTATCGCATTTACAAGGTTATTGAGGATTACTTGCATATTCAATCCGAGGGAAACCAAGATATTGTTTCCGCATACAAATACGATGTTTTTGTGAGCGTAATAATTCCTTACATGCGGTCAAATAAAAATTTATCGTATAACGAGATAAAAGAGTTCTATTATAATTATTATATGAAATGCAAATTTAGAAATTTTGCTCCATTATATATGAGGGCTACAATGTTGTTTCTTTATTATCTTGGGAAATATAGAAATATAATATTGTTACATTTTTGGATAATGAATGTTGCAAAAACGCTAAAATATAAATTGATATTGAAAGTATAGGTATTATCATGATAATAAAAGCTGCGAATATAAAACGTAACATTGTTTTCGTGACATTAACGATAGTTATGTTCTTTTTTATGTTTTCTCCCAAAATAACATATCTTCCGTTATGGAATGTTTTACCTTCCGGACGATATGTTTTTATGCTTATCTTCGGCTTTTATTTTTTAACATCTTACAATAAAAAATTTACCTTAAAGTTTAATTCTGCTGCAAGATTACTGACAATATTTTTATTTGTAGGGGCTATGTATTCGTTTATAATTATAATTTTAAAAGATAATAGCAGTTATATAAACTTTGTTTTTCCTCTTCAATATATAGTATCTTTTTTCGAATATTTTTTAGGTATTTATTTATTGTTAAACATTTATAGACTTTTTAAGTTTGGGGTTGATGATGTATTAACATCATATTCGATAATATTTTTTGTGCAGTCAATTATTGTCTTGTCATGTATAACATTGGAACCGGTAAAGCTATTATTTGATAATCTTAAAGGAAATATTGATTTTAGAAGAGAAGATTGGTTCTTTTTTAGAGGAGCAATGTTTTCTCTTTCAAATTTAGCCACAGGGTCATTGTATTTATCTATAGGAGCAATTATATCAATTTATTTGTTTTTTTGGCGTAAAAAACCATATCCGTTTGGTATTGTTGTAGCCGTATTTACAACAGTAGCAGTAATAACTCAGGGAAGAATGGGGTTTTTAGGCATATTTTTGGCTTTTTTTTTATTTTTATATGGAATATTTCAAAAATATAAAAAATTTTTATCAAAAAAAACCATGGTGTTTATAGCAGTTTTTACAATGTTATTTTTGTATTCAGGTTTTATTTTTTACAATAATAACAAATTTATGATAGAAGTTATCAGTGATTGGGCGGGTGGTTTTTTTAATGTTATTGTCAAAGGTAAAGAAGGGGACGGTTCTTTTAATGAGCTTGCAACCAATCATTTATACCTGCCGAAATCACTTTCTACGTTATTTTTCGGCGATGGGGCTTGGCAGAATAGTGATAAAACCTATTATGGCCATACTGATTCCGGATATGTTCGTAATATATTATTTTATGGTATTTTCATGGTGATTTTAGAAGTAATTTCGTTTATCGCAATAGCATATTATACATACAAGTTATATATACGAACTAATTTTATGAATTATAATTCACGCAAGGTATTATCTTATATTGTATTGTCATTTTGGGGGGTATTGTTAATCAGCAATATCAAAAGTCCTGTAATTTATTCTGGAGTTGATACCATTAAATTTTGTTATTTACTTATGTTATTACCATTAGTTTTTGGAAATAGAGGCGAGAAAAAATGTTGCTTTCAATAATAATTCCTTGCTGGAACGTAGAATCGTTTATCGGTAAGTTTTTGGATTTGCTTGTTACGCAAAATCTTGATGATATGGAAATTTTGGCAGTAAACGATGCCTCTCTTGATAATACAGAAACAATTATTAAAGAATATTCAAGGAAGTACTCAAACATTAAGGTACTTTCTTTGGAAAAAAACTGCGGCCCGTCAGCTGCAAGAAATACAGGATTAAAAAATGCAAAAGGAAAGTTTGTTTATTTCCCGGATGCTGATGACTATTTGTACCCTGAAACTATTGAATATTTTAGACGAATACTTATAAAATATTCAGATATAGATGCCTTTGTTTTCGGATATGATGCTTATATAGATGGAAAATTTTTTAAGAAATATGTAAAAAAAGGAGTATCCGAAAAATTATTTGCCGGAGAAGACTTCTGTACGCATTGGTTGTCAAAGATTTTTGATTGCAATGTATACAATGTTATATATAATGTTGCACAATTAAATAAATATAATTGTTCGTATTCGGAAGATATTCGTATAAATGAAGATATTGTATTTTTATTGAATGTTTTGCCTCAAATTCAAAATGTCCTTTATGATGATAGAATTTGTTATTCTTATAAGATAAGGACGGAAGGTTCTTTGACGTCAACATTCAGAAAAAATTACGAAAGGAAACATCTTGACGGATTTTTGAAAGACAAAGAATATGCAAACAAAATAATTTCAAAAAAAACAAATTTGGAAAGATATGTAAATTTTTTTATTGCACGACTTTATGTTATCCATTTACAACATTATTTATTGTCTAAAGGTGAAAAGAAGAACTTTATAAGAAATGTGTTTATTGAAAACAAGAAACTGCTTTGTCAAAAAATGAAGGGTAAAATATATCTGTTGTGTATTATCAAAATTGTGAGATTTGTATCTGTTAAATTGTTACTTAAAATATTTAAAAAGTGATTAAATTTATAATTTTTTAATTAAATTACTACCTATTTTGTTGGCAAATATTATTTTATTCATACAAATCAATAAGGAGAGAAAATGAACAAAACAAATAAACATGCGTATTTAATACTTGCTCATAACGAGTTTAATATGCTCAAGTTATTAATAAAAAGTTTGGACGACGAACGTAACGATATTTATGTTATGGTAGACGCAAAATCAAAAAATTTTAATCAAAGAGAATTTGATGGTATAACCAAGAATTCTAATTTGACGTTTGTGAAGAGAATAAAAATTTATTGGGCTTCTTTTATGCACGTGGAGGCATATTATACCTTAATGAAATCAGCAATAAAAAACCTAAACTATGGATATTATCACATAATTTCTGGAGTTGATATTCCGCTGAAAACATTAGATGAAATTTATGATTTTTTTGAAACTAACAAAGGAAAACAATTTCTTGCCGTGGAACGAGATGTGTCGTGGAATGATTGTAACAATATCTATAACTTCACAGAGGGAGGGAGTAGTGTAATAAAAGGAATTATAAACAAAATTTTTCGACATCAAGGAGCACAATATGAGCAATTGGCTATGTTTCGCTATTTTTTTCATAAATATCACCGCATAGGATTAAAAAACTCGAATATTTTCAACAAAGTGATTTACGTTATAGCAAGAATATCGTTGATAATTCAAAAGTTGTTGAAAATCACTTACAATAGGAACAAAGATATGAGAATATACCACGGCAGTGACTGGTTCAGCATAACCAGTGACGTGGTAAGTTTTATTTTGGAAAAGGAAGATTGGGTAAGGACTCATTTTTTTCATGCTTTTAGTTCAAGCGAGATATTCGTACAAACAATTGTTATGGATTCGAAATTTAAATCAAATATTTATAAGTTTAACGATAAAACAAATTTAAGTGTAATTGATTCAAACGTTAGGTATATTGATTGGGTAAGAGGAAAACCATATACATTTAAAATAGAAGATTATGACGACCTTACGAACAGCGGCTATTTGTTCGCAAGAAAATTTTCTACTTCGATAGACAGAGAAATAGTTAAGAAACTTTATTATCGTTTGTTGCCAGCAGAAATTGTTGACGAAATATTGAAGTGAAAACGCTAAATTATTTCCGCCATCCCCAACGCCGCATCAACCGTATCGTCCATATCCAAGTAACGATATTGTCCAAGGCGTCCGCCGAAAATTACTTTTGGCTGCGAATTCGCCAATTCGTTGTATTTATTAAACAATGACATATTTTTCTCATCGTTTACCGGGTAATACGGTTCGTCGCCATTTTTCCATTCCGACGGAAATTCCCGCGTTATTACCGTTTTCGGCTGGCTGCCGAACTCAAAGTGTTTGTGTTCGATGATTCTGGTGTATGGCGTTTCGGAATCCGTATAATTCACGACCGCGTTGCCTTGAAAGTTCGGTATGTCGAGCGTTTCGTTTTCAAAGCGCAGCGTTCTGTATGATAATTTTCCGAGACGGTATTCAAAAAACTCGTCTATCATTCCGGTGAAAATAATTTTATTCGCGCAGTTATCAAGGTCTTTTTTGTTTGCGAAATAATCGCAGTTTAAGCGAATTTCAGCGCCGGCAAGCATTTTTTCAATCATTTTCGTGTAGCCGCCGATTGGGATTCCCTGATATTTGTCATTGAAATAATTGTTGTCGTAAGTATAGCG
>JGI24698J34947_10000513_pt1 | contig 18247 bp, 13 predicted proteins | sample TergutMp193P3_FD_34947 | JGI IMG/M metagenome (IMG submission 34947) | reverse complement strand
CAGTTAATGGACGTGATTCAAAGACTGGTAGATCAGGGAAATACTGTTATAATGATAGAACACAACCTCGACGTGCTTTTGCAGGCGGATCACATTATCGATCTGGGGCCGGAAGGCGGCGAAAAAGGGGGAGAAGTTATCGCGGTCGGCACGCCGGAAGAAGTGGCGAAAAACGCGGCTTCCTACACGGGCGCATACATTGCCGAAATGCTGAAACACGCCTCGCCGCGCAAAAAAAACCGCGGCAATGCATCTAAAGATGCCGGGAGAAAATGAAAAACAGAATTGTTTTTCCGTTATTATGTTTTTTGTCTCTTTTCGCGGCAGCGCTTTACGCGCAGGAAGACGCGGCAGCGGCGCAGGAAACGCCGCCTGTGGAAAACGCCGCCGAAAGAGAACCGCTGTCGCCTGAAAAACAGCGCATTGAAATGGAAATAAAAACATCGACCCTAAGCGAACTTGCGCTTTGGAGCCGTACGCTCGGGCTTTCGGAAGGCGGAACCAGAGAGGAACTTTCAAAACGTTTAAGGGATTATTTTGAATTGTCCGGCCCGGTTGACAATGCCGATGACGGCAGAAAAATTATAACGATAGAATCCGCACAGACCACCGAATATTTCACAATAGAAGTAATTGATGAAGATTATGCCAGATTAAGAGGCGACGTAAGGCTCAGTCTGAAAGACGGCAATACGCTCCACAGGATAAGCGCAAATGAAATTCTTTTTAACCGTACCAGAAATATTATTACCGCAAGAGGACAGGTTGTATACGAAAAAGACGATGGAGATACAATCGAAACATTCCGAGGAGAAAACATAACCGTCAATATTGACAATTGGGCAAGTATTTTCCTTGACGGAAATACAAGGCGCGAACTCGGAAGTGACGGAACCGCATATCTTTTTTCAGGGGCCGTAATTTCGCGTAACGATGAAGACGTAACGATTCTTAACGACGCTCATATATCAAGCGGAACAAATGAAGAAGCGCTCTGGTCTATTAAGGCGACAAAAATCTGGCTTCTTCCGGGTTCAGATTTCGCGATTTTCAACGCTGTCTTAAAAGTAGGCGAGATTCCGGTTTTGTATATTCCGTTTTTCTTTTATCCCGCCGATGAAGTTTTCTTTCATCCTGTTATAGGCTACCGCAGCAGGGAAGGCGGTTTTGTCCAGACCACTACATATATTTTAGGACAGCCAAAGGCGGACCCTTCCGAAGTAAGCTCGCTGACAAGAATTTTGGGGAATTCGAATGATATGGAAAAGGAACTCCAGGGATTGTTCCTGCGCAGCACCGGCAAGGTACGGGCGAATCCAGACGAAATCAGCCTGAGAGCCTTAATTGATTATTATGTAAATTTAGGGACATATTTTGGACTTGAGCTTTCGCTTCCCAAAACCGGAATTCTTAATCCGCTGGCTTTTTCCATTGGGCTGGGTTTTTCCAGAACCATTGCGCTGGACGGCGGAAATTATACTCCCTATGCGCCCAATTACGACGGAACTTTTGACTGGAACAAATCAAACCTTTTCTCGGCGACTGTCCCTTTCCGCTACAGTATAAATTTTAACAGTTCTATCAGTTCAAGATACGGCGCTCTTTCTTGGGATATTCCGCTTTATTCAGACCCTTATATAAAAAGAGACTTTATGACTCGTTCCGAAAGCATGGATTGGCTGAATATGCTTCAGCAGGGAATAGTTGATGAATCCTCGACGGAAAACGAGCAATCCTCGCCAAGATGGAGTATAACAGGAAATCTAACTCCGTCATTTCCCGGACTGGCTCCCTGGATTTCCAGAATATCCATTTCAAATTTATCCACGACATTGGGATTCAAAAGATTGAATAACGCCTCCGCTTCGGCATATTCTCCAGACCGGGTTTTCTTTGCGCCTGACGTATATACAATTTACAGTTTTTCAGGTTCAGTCGCCGGCACGCCTCTAAGCATCGGCGGTCAAAGACAGAGTTCCGTCAACACAACCGTTCAGGAAGCAGAAGACCCTCTGAATGGCATCGGCATCCCCGTCTCTCCCTGGGCAAACGACAGTGCACCTGCGGCTTCCGGCGAGGCCCGCGATAAAGCAGCAGCGGAAATTATTGCGCCTCCTGTCTTAAGCCAGAGTTTTGAATTACCGGCAGCGGGAAACACAACATTCAGCATTGAGTACCTGTTAACCCCTATCAGTTCAACAGAACTTCAATTCATGTCCGGGAACGATCATTGGAAAACATACGAAGATGTAGACTGGAGCGACGTTCAATCGATCCTGACAAGTATCAGCGGAAACGGCAATATCAGTTTCAACGTGAGGCACTCAAGAGACTTGTTTTCCAGCGCCGTTTCTTTTTTCAGCAGCGGCGCATGGCGCGAATACACTTTTTTGAATGAAGAAGCCGACGCGTTTCTGGACAGTTCCGGGGACCCGGACCCTGACAAGATACAGGCCGCACGGAGGCAGCAATACGGACGCACAAATTATTCCGCCTCTTATTCATATAACGGCACGCTTAGGCCTTTTTACGAAGACCCGATATTCAACCAGTCGAATCTTGAGTATAGTTTCAGGGGCACTTTGGTAAACTCAAGAAAATACACAGACGGAGACGGTCCCGAACTCAGGCCGATCTGGGGCGCATGGGTAAAGGAAAACAGAAACGAAGATATATTCGGCCTGACCAGCCACCAGTTTTCGACAAAATTTGCAGCTAACATTATGGACAAACTACAGGAAGTTTCAGTAAGCGTCAACCTTCCCCCTCTTGACGGGTTAATTTCAACCAACGCCGCTTTCAGATTCTGGATTTCCACAACCAGCTTGAGTTTCCGCGTTGAAAAACCGGAAGGAAGCGGTGAATGGATATATAAACCCCTCACTATAAGCGAAGTCCTCAACTTTAATAAAACCAGCTCGCTCTCTTATAATATGACAATAGACCCAGGACTTAGCAACGAGGTTACCGCAATAAACACAACCTTAAAATTATGGGGAAACGATTTCACTGCTGAATTTAACGCGACAAGAACCACTGCGTCTGTCTTTGTAACCGATCCCGCTATCGGCGGAAAATGGGAACCGTATGGGGAACCTACGCTGCTCCCCAAAGATTTAAAATTCGCCTATAACCATTTATTTTCAAATATGGAAATTATCAGAAACCGCATGAATATATCCTTTAACATAAACACCTCGCTTACATTTGACTTGCAGCGGCATACCAATTCAAATTTTCAATTAACATTGGGCTGCGCCGTTAATATTGCCGGTTTTCTTGAGCTTACTCTGGCGGCGACATCCTCGAACGCCGTCATTTTCAGGTACTTCAAGGATGTTCCCGGAATGGAAGATTTAACATGGATGTATATTGACGGGCCGCAGAACAACCTGTTTGTAGATTTGTTCGACTCGTTTAATTTTTTTGATAACGCGAAGCGGCGCAGGTCAGGGTTTAAAATGCAGACTTTCAGCTTTTCAGCCGTTCATTTTTTGGGGGATTGGACCGCTGAATTGAAAATAGATATGTATCCGTACCGGCATACCGGTTCGGACATGTTTGAAATTGTCCCGGATATTTCTTTCGCCGTAAGATGGAGGCCGATCTCGGAAATCAAGTCGGAATTAGGCTATACGGGGAAAGACAACCGATGGCTTGTAAAGTAGGCCGGGCATAGCTTGACTTGTTTCTTTACCGGGTTATAAAATGAAGGGACATCACAATAAACTGCGGTGTCTTTCCATAATATAGAGGTTTTTTTGGAGGAAGGAATAACCATAGCTTTTGACGACAGGGAACTGCTTTCTGGAATTTGCGGGGCAAATGACGGGAATCTCAGGATAATTGAAGGTTCCCTGGGCGGATACATTACTGCCAGAGGCAATGAAATTCACTTTGAAGGCAATGATGAAACCGGCGTCAAACGCTTCAGGACAATGATGGACAATCTTATCGCAGCGGTAAAAGAAGGCGAACAGCCGTCTCCTGATTATATCCGCGCCCTTGCCGGGGAAACAGTACCCGGCGAAACGGAAGAGTTGATACAAATTCCGCACGGTTTCAGGCGGGTTTACCCGCGCGGCAGAAATCAGGCCCTTTTTATAAAAGGGATGAGGGAGAACGAAATTTGTTTCTGCGTTGGACCCGCCGGGACAGGGAAAACCTACCTTGCCATTGCCTATGCCCTTCAGATGATCCTTTCAAAAAAAATGCGCAAGCTTGTCCTTACGCGCCCTGTGGTTGAGGCGGGAGAAAATCTGGGATTCCTTCCTGGAGACTTAAATCAAAAAATAGATCCGTATTTACGCCCGCTTTACGACGCTATGGAATCTCTCGTCCCATACGATGTGATTCACAGAATGGAAGAAACTAGGGCAATCGAAATCGCGCCTCTTGCGTACATGAGAGGCCGCAGTCTTAACGACTGTATGATAATTCTGGACGAAGCCCAGAATACAACCAAAGAACAGATGAAAATGTTTTTGACAAGAATCGGCGGCGGCGCAAGGGCGGTAATTACCGGAGACACAACACAAATCGACCTGTCGCGAAAGACGGACTCAGGGCTGTTAAACGCCTTGAAAATCCTGAGAGAGATTGAAGGCTTAAGTTTTTCGTTCCTTCATACAACCGATGTAGCGCGCAATCCCCTCATAAAAAGAATAATACAGGCATACGATGAAAATGAAACCTAAATTTTTTATGTTGAATTTAAGAAAAAACACGCTCCTGTTGTTAAACCGTCTCCGTTCAGGACCTAATCTTTTCAGTTTTGCGTTGTGCATTATCGCGACAGTTGTAGTAATCACAAGCGGCAACAACGAATCCATCAGCGATATAAGCAACTATGAAGCGGGCAAAGTAGCGGATCGGGATATTGTCGCATCCATCGCCGTATCGTTTCATGATGAAGAAGCCACAAAGCTCAGGATTGAAACCGCCCAAAAACAGATAAGCGCGGTTTTCCGCTTTTCGGATGAAGCCAATTCAAATATACTTGAATCATGGAACGCCTTTTGCGATTTTACCGCCATGAACGACGGCAGAAACGCAGCGGCGGCGCGGCTTGCCATAGAAGCCGAATACCCGGGTAATTTTTCCAACGAGACGCTGGAAATTTATTTATCCGCCGCCGACCGCGCGGCTTTCCGGCAATACGGCTCCAACGCACTGAACACAATTATTAACATTGGAATTTTTTCAATTCACCGGGAGGAAATAAGAGCGTACAACCCTGACACTGCGGAACTGCTGAGGATTCAAAACGGCAACTTTCAGCGGGATATAGTTTCCTATGATAAAGTAGTTACAATGGCCGGCATCTACAACACGCTGAGCGAAATTATCAGAAACATGGAAGCGTCCATTACGTTCAAAGCGGCGGCGGTAGATCTTCTGCGCCCGTTTGTCAGGGAAAACGTGTTCTTTTCTTACAGCGAATCTGAAAAGCGCGTTGAAGAAGCAAAAGAGACAATACCGCCTGTTATCAGGAATATCGAACAAGGCAAAAAAATTATCAGAAAAGGGTTCATTATTACCGATGTCGAAATGGATGAACTGCGGGTGTATTATCAGTCCTTTCCAAAGAGGGATCCGAGAAATATTTTCGGTTTTGCGTTCCTTGCGCTTTTGGTTTTCATATTATATACGCTTTTACGGGGACGCATTATACTTGGCAGAGAATTGAATAACAGCGAAAGGTATCTGCTTACGTCAATTATCGGCTTCTACATAATCGGTTCTGTATTGTTAAACAACCTTTCCCCCGGCTTTGAAGGTTTCCCCGTATCGCTGACAATTCCAACCGCGCTTTTCATAATGATAATCGCCGTCTTTATGGGAACGCGCCCCGCTATGATTATGGCCCTCGCGCTTCCTCTGGGAGCGTACTTTGCAGGCGCTTTTGACAATCACTCATACATCATCGCGCTTGTTTCGGCGGCGGCGGCTTCCACAGTTCTCCATAACGCGCAAAACAGAATGAGCCTGATAAAAGCCGGCCTTGTTATCGCAGCCGCGAATTGTTTCGCCGTGGTTGTAGTACTGCTGATCAGGCAGGCTGATATCTACGATTACCCCGCCCTTGTTTTCTGGGCCGCACTGAACGGCATTACCTCAGGAATGCTCACCCTCGGTTTCCTTCCGCCGCTGGAACACGCGCTGAACGCGGTAACGCCTTTCAGGCTCATGGAATTGTCCGACCTTAACGCGCCTGTTCTTCGCAAACTTTTCACAGCCGCCCCGGGAACATACAGCCACTCCCTTATGGTGGCGAACCTCGCGGAACAGGCCTGCCAGGACATCGGCGCGAACGCCTTGCTCGCCCGCGTCGGCGCTTACTACCATGACATCGGTAAAATGGAAAACCCCGATTATTTTGTAGAAAATCAAACAGATCATAACAGGCACGATGAAATAGCGCCGCGCCTTTCGGCGACAATAATCCGCAGTCATGTAAAATTGGGCATAGAAAAAGCGCACAGCCTGGGACTTCCAAAAGAGGTCATCGCTATCGTCGCCGAACACCACGGCAACTCGGTCATCTCATGGTTCTATAATAAAGCCGCGGAACAGGAGGCAATGGTAAACTCCGAGGACTTTACCTATCCGGGAACTCCCCCGCGCTCAAAAGAATCTGCCGTTGTAATGCTTGCGGATATTACCGAAGCCGCCGTAAGAACTTTAATCAAACCAACGGCAGGGAAAATGGAAAAATTTATCCAGCAGCTCTTTGAAGCCAAAGTCGATCACGGGCAGCTTTCCGAATCGGACCTGTCGTTCCGCGAACTGGAAATTATCAAGAAGGCGTTTGTCAGGGTTCTTGCGGGTTATTACCATTCCAGGATCGAGTATCCAAAACAAAAAGAAGATCAAAAGGATGAATAAAAATTCATCTTCGATTTTTGTGTGCGGCTGTTCAGCCGCACTATATTGAGGTTAAGATGAATAGAGTCGAAGTCAGCGCCGAAGAAGTCCCCCTGCCTGCATGGAGCAGCCCGGCATGCGATTTTGCCATGAAAGTCTTGGATGAAATAAAGCGCGATAATTGGGAGCTTTCCGTCCTTTTTTGCGATGATAAAACCATAACCGCGCTTAACACCCAATACAGAAATAAGGCCGAAGCTACCGACATACTTTCTTTCAATCTGGGCGAAACAATGCGAGACGGCGGAAAAAGCATTTATCTGCCAGGGGACATCGTAATTTCCCTCGATACTTTGCGCGAAAACGCCCAATATTTCAAAACGTCTGAAGATGAGGAGTTACGCAGACTGCTGATTCATGGTATCCTGCATTTAGACGGAATGAATCACGAAACAAACGAAAAAGACGAGCCAATGCTCGCATTACAGGAGGAGATACTGGACAGGCTTGGAAACGAACATATAATCCCCCTCGGAGGAGAAGAGTGAAATCCCCTTTTCAGCTTAATTCACGGGCAATAAAAGAACTTGAAGAGGATCAGCAGGAGATGATCCGCGGCGTCGTGGAATTGTCCGGCACTACAGTCAAGGAAATAATGGTTCCCAGAACGGACACAGTCTTTCTTTCGGCGGACGCTTCAAGGGAAGAACTGCTTGCCTGCATATGCGAAAGCGAACACTCACGTTTCCCCGTTTATCAGGATACTGTAGATAATGTAATAGGTATTATGCACGTTAAGGACGCGCTGAATGCCCTTGTAACCGATAAACCTTTCAATATTAAAGAACTGGCCAGAAAGCCGTTTTTTGTTCCTGTCTCAAAACATATCGACGATCTTTTGCGGGAACTGCGACGGAAAAAAGTCCACATTGCCGTAGTGGTTGACGAATACGGCGGAGTATCCGGCATCGTGTCAATGGAAGACATCATTGAAGAAATAATCGGCGACATCCAGGACGAATTTGATCACGAAACCGAAGACGTGGTAGAACTTAGCGAGGGTTCATGGCTGTGCGACGCCAGGGTAAATTTGGGATTCCTAGCGGAAGAAACAAACCTTCAGCTTCCCGTCAACGATTTTGATACGCTTGGCGGTTTTGTTTTTGATCTTTTCGGCAAGATTCCGGTAAAAAACGAAAAAATCGAATATAAGGATTATATTTTCATCATACAGGAAATGGACGGGCACAAAATCAATTCGATAAAAATAGTAACGCAGAAAAAGGAATGATGTTTCATAAGGGGGGGAACAATGTTTATAGATACTTGCTTAAAAAAAATAAACTACGGGGTTTCACGGAGTTTCACGGAGTTTCATAAGCGAAAACCCGGCATAACTCCGCGGCTAAATTTATTATTCCTCTTGTGCGCCCTGTCCTTCTTTCCGGCGGCGCTTGCGGCCCAAACGCCCGGTTCGGCGGCGGCGTATTTTGAACGGGGAAGAAACTACATGGCGGATGAAAACTGGTATTCCGCCGTTGAATCTTTTCTTGAATGCATAAGGTCCAATCCCGCGCACGCCGAAGCAAACGCGGCCCTTGCCGAATGTTACTACGAACTGGCTGAATTTGACGAAGCGCTTAACTGGTCAAGAAAGGCAAAACAGCTTGCGCGCGGCAATATGTCCGTCGCGAATTTGGAAGTTTTCACCCTCATTGCGCTTGGCCAGCTTGACGCGGCGTCCTCTCTTGTTTCCGGCATCCTTGCAGCGGAACCATACAACAGGGAAGCTCTTTTCGCCGCCGCAGAACTTGATATAGCAAGGAACAGGCCGTCCGAAGCCATGCTTCGCTACCGTGAAGCCGTGCGGCGTTATCCCGACGATCGCAGACTGTTGATTTCTCTCGCCCTTGTAACGCTTTCACTTGGAGATGAAGCGGCTGCGCTTTCATACATAAACAGCGCCCTTGAGCATCACCCCGGCGATTACCGCGTTTATTATTACGCCGCATACATCTATTCACAGAACGGCAGACTCGCTGACGCCGTTCGCCACGCGGAACGGGCTCTGTACTTCAGACCAGACCACGGACCGGCTCAGTCTCTTATGGCGGCGCTGCGTTACCGCAATTCGCAGTATGAAGAAGCGGCCCGCCTCTGCGACATTGCCATCGCCAGAAATAGACAGGACATGAGCGCGTGGTATTTAAAGGGGCTGTCTTTCATCAGAATGGGACGTTCGTCCGACGCGATAATGGTGCTTTCCAACGCAATCTCGATCAATGAAGAAGACGAATTTATCCGCGCAATTCTGGAAGAGACTCTAATTTCCTCAACTCCGCTTGAAGACACGCGCCGCGTAAGATGGGCTTCATGGCACTTTAACAAGGCGAGAAATTACCGTTCTCAAAATATGATTGAACAGGCTCTTTTTGAATACCGCAGGGGTTTAAGGCTCAATCCCTTTGCACAGGACAGGCGCAGTTACGCGGAACTTCTCAGACTCCAGGGATACCCCGCCCGCTATCTGGAAGAACTTCGCCTCTTGCAGGATCAGGGAACCGCAGACCGCAGTTTAAACGATGCGGTTGAAGCATACGGCTCCCTTCTTTCAAACGCCCTATTCGTACAGTGGCAGGTAAACCCGATTGACCTTGCGGAACGCCACTGGAAAGTTGCCGTCTTTTCCCTGGCCGAACAGTCAAGTTTTTTTCATGCGGACTCAGGCGCGGTCGCCTCTGGAGTTGTGAAAGAATTATTGATTCACGAACGGAATATAACTCCCATGAATTTGGAATTGCGGCAAAGGACTTTTTCCCAGGCTTTCAGGCAGGCAAGAGAAGCGGGGGCGGATTATTTTATGCTTGTTAGCGTAACGGAAAATGAACGCGACATTTTAATAAAGGCGGAACTCTTTGTGGGAAGAACAGGTTCTTCCGCCGGAACTTTTAACGCTTACCGTACGGGAACAGACAGACTGCGGGGAGCCGCGCGCGGCATAGTTGATCAGCTGTCATCTTCCATGCCTCTGAGGGGCAGACTGCTTATCAGAAAACAAAACCAGGCTCTTATTAACAAGGGAAAGGCCGACGGCGTACAGCAGGGCATGGTTTACGACGTGGTAAAAAGGGACCGCGCCCAAACAGCCAACGAAGGCATCGCCCTTCTCTACTCAAGCGATGAACTTATCGGAACGCTTACCATCACCAACGTAGATGAAGAAATAGCAATTGGCTCGCTGACAAGAAACGGTTTTTTTGACCGCATCGAACCTGGAGACGAAATTATCCTTCAGGCGCAAAGGACAAATAGGCCGACAACGGAAAACGCGGCAAATCCCGAACTGCGCGCCCTCCTGCGAACACTGCGATAGGGCTAATACACCATTGCCGTTAGCACCGCTTCAATCCAACTGTTTGCTTCCGCTTGAAAAAGCGATCTGAATGAAAGGAACTCTATTAACGCTTCTCTGTAATTTCCGGTATAGTACAATGTCTGACCCAAATAAAAACGTGCGCGGACTTCCGCGTCTCTTGATCTGGGCAGAGACAAATAGTGTTGTAGGCTGATACGCGCGCTTTCCCATTCAAATTTTACAAAGGATTCCATAACTATTTGAAACAGGGCCGACTCTTCTCCGCCTGACGGAGCTTCAAGATCAACGACAAAGACGCGCGGATTTTTTAAAACCAGCGGAGCCTTCTGAGGTATTTGACTGTTCCTCAGCATATTCGCGGAGTCCGCGCTTAGAGGAATTTCATCAGGGGTTCTCGCAAAAAAATAACCTTCGGGCAAGGCGCTGCGCAGCGTCAGAAATGGCAGAGGAATCGGACGCAGGGAATATTCCGCAGTCCCGGCGGCGGAAATTATCACGGCGGAAGTAGTAGCGTTGCTGCCGGGCCTGATTCCGACATTGCCGCCTGAGACTTCATCTTCATAGATTACCGCGTAATACCATGTAATGCCATGAACAGGAAAATCAAAAAAAGGGGAAGAAATTCCCGATTGCACAATAATGGCGTTAAGTAAATCCTGTGGACGGCGCACAGGCTGCATACTTCGGTAAAGAATGACGTTTCTTCGCGGTTCAGCCGAATCGTATGTAACGATCACCCTTTCTCCGTCCCGCACAGCCCTTAAATTGTATATACCATGCATGGGCTCCGCCGCGCGGCCAGCAGGGGAAGTTTCCGCATCGGACGGAGTCCCGCCGTTAGGCGCGGTCCTGGAAAGGCTTGCGCTTGTACTGTTTATCTGCGGAATAATTATATCGTAACGCTGTCCTGAAACTTCACTGGCGGCGATAAAATAATACACGTTCTCCATATCATCGCTGTCGTCAATATAATACTGCTCTCCGTATCCAACGACTACGGGTCTGATATTCGCCGGAATGGAACCGCTGAATGGCCGCGCCGATCTGAAAATATAGACGGGCCCCAGCGCGTCAGGAGAATCAACCCATGTAAGCCTTATCAGGTTATTTCTGGATTCCGCCCTTATGTGTGAAACATACGGAAAAAAATCCCTGCTCTGCGCAGCAATGCCGGCAGCAACCGTAAAAACGAGCGTCAATAATATTATTGCAAACCGTTTTTCCATATCTTTTATGACGATCTCTTTTTGGCCTCTTCCTGCTTCTTCATATCGGTATCCAGCTTGGCAGTCCAGATGCTCAGTTTTTTCTTTACCGTCTCGGCATCTTCACTTTCGGCAAGTATAATATGCAGGCGTCTTAACGCGCCCAAAAAAGAGATTCCTGTTTTAAAATCAAGCATTTGCCCTGTTGAAAGCTCATATTTTTCACGAAAACGATCCGCGGACTGCGACAAAAGTTTCTTTATCAATCTAAGATGATAAACGGTAGAATCATAATAAGGAGATTCAGGGCTTGAGTTCACAACGACATTTCGCAGATCCATGATATTTTTCGCTACCACGGCAAAACGGCCTTCAAGATCGACAAATGTCCATCTCCATTTTGAATTGTCTCCGTATGCCTGTTCCAGCAGGTCTATGGCAAGCCCTATCTTGCGTATAAGGCCGTAACGCTGATTTGGATCATAAGAGTCTATCGCCGCCAATTTTTCCTCATAATCAGAGAAAGGCGCATCAATATAATTGCTTACCACTTCTTCAAGATAAATAACGGCTTTGTACAGGGATTTTCTCGCATCGTTCAGAGCTTCTTCGTTTTTTACTCTTAAGACCGCCGTGGAAACGCCGTTAATGGCCATATAATTGGAAGCCAAATTGAGCATTTCATCGACGAGAGTCAGTTTTTGCATAACTGCTTCCGGGGTGTCTTTTTTTGTCCCCATAAGGAGGTCTTTCTCTGTCTTCAACAACGCCTTAGTCATTGACACATAAATCTTTACTTTGTCATGGTATGCGTGTCGATCGTTTTCGGAGATTTTCGCCATCAGCCGCTCCGTTTCCCGTATTTTAACATCAGATCATCAGCATGGGCAAGCGCGGCTTCCCCTGCGTCTCCCGCAAGCATCCTCGCGATTTCTTTTCTACGGCCATCCGCGCTCAACGGGCCAATGCCGGTATAGGTTCTGCCGCCCTCTGTTCTTTTTTCCACCTTAAAATGATTATCGGCTCTTACGGCGATACTCGCGAGATGTGTTACGCAGAAAATTTGCTTGAATTTGCCGATTTTGGTCAAATACTCCCCGACTTTAAGGGCAACTTCCCCTCCAATCCCCGCGTCAATCTCGTCAAAAACAAGCGTCTCAACGCCTGCCGATTCTTCCCCTTCCTCCGTCAAAAGCGCGGTTTTTATAGCCAGCATTACCCTTGAAAGCTCGCCTCCCGAGGCAATTTTCGACAAATCTTTAAGCGGCTCGCCCGTATTTGCGGAAATCAAAAATTCAACGTCTTCCGAACCCCAGGGGCCAAAAGAAACCTGCCCGTCCTGCTGTTTGGGTAAAACCTCCGCCTGGAAGCCGGCATTAGGCATCCCGAGGTTTTTCAATATTCCGGTAATCAACTTGCTCAATTTTAAAGAGGCGGCTGTTCTTTTTTCCCTTAAACTTTGAGCTTTTGAAATAATTGATTTTTCTACAGCGGAAATCTGCGCTTTTAATTTTTCCCTGTTTTCTTCCGCGCCGCAGAGGGCTTCAATTTCAGCCTCCGCCCGTGTTTTATACGACAGGATTGCGTCTTCTTCATTTCCAGCCTGCTCTTCTTTTGCGTACTTTTTTTTCAGTTTTTGCAGCAAAGCCAGACGGTCATTGACCTCCTCAAGCCTCTGCGGGTCAAATGTCAAGTTGTCCCTGTAGGCGCGGAAATCCCCGGCGATATCCTCGGCTTCATAGTAAAGATTCTCAAACCTTCTGTTGATTTCACCTAACGACGAATCCACCGCGCCTGCGCTGTCAAGCGCGTTTTTGACCCGGCGCGAGAGGCTTAATATTGAGTGTTCGCCGTCCAAAAGACAGCCTGAGGCAGTTTGAATAAAACCGGCTAACTTCTCAAAATCGGAAAGTTTTTGCGCTTCGTTTTCAAGCTCGCGGATTTCTCCCGCGTGTATCGCAGCTTTTGTAATTTCATCAACTGCGTAATTTAAAATTTCAAGCCTTTCTTCCCTCTCCCGCTCGCTTTTCAAAGACGATTCCAGGGTCTTGCGTTTTTCCGTCAAGTCAAGAAAAGTTCTGGAAAAGTTCTGAACTTCATCTTCTATACCTGCAAAACGATCCAGATAACGGCGGTGGCTGTCCTTTCGAAGAAGCGACTCATGGTTATGCTGCCCGTGAAGATCGAATAACAGTCCCATAAATTCCGCCAAATCCTGCCTTGTTACGGGAACATTCTGAATAAAGATTGAACCTCGTCCAGATGTTTTAATATTTCTCCTCACAATTACAGTATCTTCTTCACATTCAATATCCCTGCTTTTAAGCCAGAGCGCGGCATCAACATTGTTCTTTTTAATGGAAATAACTGCCGATACGCCCGCCTCATCACAGCCTGAGCGTATAACGTCGGCTTCCGCTTTGCCGCCCATCAAAAAACTCAACGAGCCGACAATGATTGACTTGCCTGCGCCGGTTTCGCCTGATAAAACATTAAAACCCGGACGGAAAGAAAGCGTGATAGAATCAATCAGCGCGTAATTTCTGATCGACATTTCTTCAAGCATCCGCGCCTCCGCTTCTAAAATGACTGCTGGACCAGAAAAGTTTGTCCCTCAGCGCCGAATAATACGCATCCCTGCCGTTAAATATCATCTCCGCCCTGTGCGGCGACTGCTTTATAAAAACCCTGTCGGCGCATTCAAGGCCGAATGTATCCTGCCCGTCAACGGTAAGAAGCACTCCAGACCTTTGTTCGTTTGCCACCGTTATAACAAGCGTTTGCAGCGAAGGAAGCACAAACGGCCTGTTCGACAAACTAAACGGACAAATCGGATTAAGTATCATCGCTTCCATTTCAGGATCGACAATAGGTCCGCCTGCCGCCATTGAATACGCTGTCGAACCTGTTGGAGTTGCAACTATAAGCCCGTCGCAGCGGTATGAACCCAGCGCCGTTTCCGAATTAATATGCACGTCAAGATTGATAAGCCTTGCAATGCCGCTTGCGGAAATGACAGCATCGTTAAGGCAGACATTTCGCATAACCGTTTTGGAAGCGCGTTCTACGGAAATTTCAAACATACATCGTTTTGACAGTTTTATTTCGCCTTTTTCCCAGCGAAGAAAAACATCAAGCCAATCGTCCACTTCCGCTATAAAACCCAGCGTCCCAAGATTGACAGGCAGAATTGGCACACCCATCGGCGCAAGACAGCGGGCCGCGCTCAAAACAGTTCCGTCCCCGCCAAGCGAAAAAGCAACGTCCCACTTTCCGACAGGCGGCTGTTCCGGCTTTCCTTCAAACGAAAAGACAGTTACGGCAATTGAACGTTTTTCAAGCTCGCCGCGTATAAGCGAAGCCGTCTGCGCGGCATTTTTTTTGTGAAGATTGACAAACAACACCACGCTTTTTACCATAAACAATCCTTATGGGAGCGTCATTATAAGGCGCGACACGCGTTCCACATCCTGGGAACGGAGCCGGGGATACAGAGGAAAGAAAACTGTGCGCAGCACAAGAGAATTACTCACGGGACAATTATCGCTTGCGCCCGCTCCCGCTACAGTGTTCTCAAACGCGTTTTCTATTTCAATTTCTTTTTTCTTTGCGTAGGCAATCACATCCTTAAGTCCGGTTTCCAAAATAAGGGAAAAGGAGTAATTATTATATTCGTTTTCAACAAGGGGAATAAAACGCTTGTGCCTTGTCCTGAGGCTTGCCTGAGCGTAAACCTGGGCAATGTCCCGTCTTCTTTCGATATTGCGAAGTATTTCCTTGAATTGAACGACAGCTAACGCGGCGTTAATATCCGGCAGGCAGTATTCCCCGGCAATGCCCGCAAAGCCGCGCAATAGAGAGCCGTCTTTCCTGTTCATCGCGATAAGCAGCGCTCCGCCGCCTGACGTAAGCATATCTCTTTCTTCCAGGCCCAAAATGCAGAAAACGCCATCGATTTTTACCTGCGCTTCTTCTTTTTCATTTTTTTCTTTTTCGGCACTTTTTGTTTTCAGCCGGCTTCCGTAACTCTGGGAAATATCCTCTATTACGGGAAATCCCAGCTCCGTAATTGCGGACGCATCCGGCAGATAACCCAGAGTATGGTGCAGAACAACCGCGCAAATATCAGGATGCTCCTGGCTTTTAGCTATTGTATTTTCTATTAAATCCCTGCTCATGCACGGAAAGTCATAAGTTACGTCGCAAAACAGCGGTGTTAGGTGCAAATCTTCCAGCACCTGCAAATAATAACGCGGAGAAAGAGCGGAAATAACAACCGTCTGTCCATGTTTTACATTGAGGGCTTTAAGCGCCATATGCAAAGCGACAGCGGGACTTCGCAGGGCGAGGGCATAATCAAAATGCATCTGTTCTTTGGCCGTTTGAATTAACAGCCGGTTTCGTTCCCCGGGGCCGATTTTTTCTTCTACCATCGCGGTTAATACCGCATCCATCTCCTTACGCCTGATAGTGGGAGAATATACTTCAACTTTCATGTATTACCTGAACATTAAAAGCGCCAGATTCAAACATTGAAGTTTGAAACCGCTTAAAATGCCTACCTTCGCAGTTCCGCAATCTTTTGCAGTTCTTTCGGATTGAAAAGGTCTCTTATATCAAGAAGGACAAGGTAGCCCTCTTCCTGACGAGCCACACCCTGTATATATTCAGCGCCGATGCCTGAAAACATCTGCGGCGGCGGTTGTATATCTTCTTTTTCTATTGTTACAACGCGCGAAATCCTGTCAATGATGATTCCCAGCTTCATCCCGTCAATGTCAAGAATAACAAAACCTGACAACAACTCGTCTTCTTCCGATGTTACCAACTTTCTTAAATGAAACCGTTTGTGCAAATTTATAATGGGAATAATCTCGCCTCTTAGGTTGAATATTCCTTCTACATAAACAGGCGCATTGGGTATTGCCCGAATTGCCTGTATGCGGACAATTTCCTTTACATCCATTATATTGATGCCATACAATTCCTCTCCGAGTTGGAAAGTTACCAATTGCTTTGATTCTGACATATTTTTTTCAACGCGTGCCACTGGTATATCCCCCTTTTCACTAGTGTATCATTATCAGCGCATCTTTTCAAGTATAGAATTACTCCCTGACCCATATCTGGGCGAACCCCAAAGAACCAAGCCTGACTGACGCTGAATATACATCGGCGGAAGCAATGCCGATAACCATAACGCGGCAAATTGAACCGGAATATTCCATTTCAACGTCAAAACCTGCTGAACTGATAAGTTCAGCCGCTCTGCTCACCGAATCCTGCCCTGTAAACGCGCCCACCTGAAGACGGTAAAATTTACCGGAATTTCGATCCGGCAGTCCAGGAATTATCTGTAAAGCATCCGGCCTAACCGGCGGAGGCTGTACTTCCCGATTCGGAGCCAACGTCATATTTTGAATGGATTGCGCCTGATTCGCAGCGGCTCTTAAATCTGGAACAAGCGTATTCATATTGGTTGCGATGGGCCGATTCACAGGCTGGCGAACGGCTTCATCAGACTGGTTCGCGGGCCGGTTAGCTTCAGGCCGTACGTTTGACGGAGCCGGCGGCTGAGAAACGGGCATACGATTACGATTCTGCGTGCCCGCCGGAACAGCTTCGCGCACTTCTCTGATTTCTCTTGCCTCTCTGACCTCGCGCGCTTCTCTGGCTTCGCGGGCTTCTCTGGCTTCGCGCGCTTCTCTGGTTTCGCGGGCTTCTCTGGTTTCCCGCGCTTCCCTAGCCTCTCTGGCATCTCTTATTTCTCTTGCCTCACGCGCTTCTCTGTTTTCTCTCGTCTCTCTTGTCTCGCGCGCTTCCCTGGCTTCGCGTTCCTCTCTGGCCGCCCTGGCTTCTCTGAGTTCACGCGCTTCTCTAGCTTCGCGCGCTTCTCTGGCGTCAATTGTCATGCTCATAAGCCACGCCAGAAATTCAGCGGATTCGCCGTTTGCGGAAGCCGCTTCTTTTTCAGTTAGATATGAATAGCCATCAACGCCTAATGACTGCCGTCCCTGAGAGGCAGGCGGATTTACCGTACTTGCGGATTGCTCAGGAGTTTGACCGCTGGACGACGGCTGTCCAAATACCTGTCCGCCTGATGCCTGCACCATAACCGGAGCCTGCCCGCCTGACGGAATTTGCCCGCTGAATGGAACCTGCGCGGCAGGAGCCTGCCCGACTATTTGTTCATTTGCCGATACCGATCTTCCTGCTTGAACGGACGGCTCCGAAAGATCGACTATTTGCGGCGGTTGACGGGACGCCGCTGACGGAGGCGGCGGAGCGCTTACGGTAAGGATCACCTGCTCGCCTGCCCTGATTCCCAATGCCTGCAAAGAGGAGGGAGAAAGATCGATAATGCGGTTTAAGGATGGATCGATACGGTCAACAATGGTAATTTCAACTTCTCTCCCATTAGCGGGGTTTGTAATTTTTACTTTAGAGTTTAGCGGAAGGCTTGGATGAGCTCCGACAAGTCCTTCTGTTGTCATCTCCTGACTGGCAGCGCCGCGCATGGTAAAATCCCCAAGACGCGCTTGAGCCATAGCCGATACTGCCAACGATGCGCAAATTACAGCTAAAAAAAACCGTTTCATCACTGCTCCTTTCCTAAAAACGGAATCCCCCTATAACTACAATTCTAGTAAAAAATAATTGCTTTTGCAAGGAAAGATAATTTTTTTCATAAAATTCTTCGGAAAAGGGCAAAAAAATTGAACGGCCGGACAGGCAGTTACCTACTTTCCCGCGCCTCAGGGGCGCAGTATCATCGGCGCGGGAGGGCTTAACTTCCGTG
>JGI24698J34947_10000512_pt1 | contig 18252 bp, 22 predicted proteins | sample TergutMp193P3_FD_34947 | JGI IMG/M metagenome (IMG submission 34947) | reverse complement strand
TTTGTCAGGGATTCTACAGGCAAGACGGAAAGGCTGGATTCGGTGTTAGGCGAAATCATCAACGACTGGCATTATTACATTGATGAAAGCTTTGAGAAAGGATACCTTACCCGGATGGCTGAGTATGTTCGTATTCTTGAAGGTTCCGTAGAGGAACGCAACTCGACGTATACAAAAAAGATTGTTTCGGAAATGCACTGGATCAAGCGGCTCTATTTACTGCCTTACTATAGATATGATTTCCACACGGCGCCTCCTCTCCAGAAAAGTGAAGTTACGCAGATTTACGTAAAAATAAAAATTCTGCGGAAGTACCTTTACGCGGCGGCGGCGAATATNGATCAGGCAAGGAAAGCCGGTGGGGCCGAGGCGAACGCCCCCTGTGACGCTGTCGAGAATCCCTGGGCACCCTATATGTTCCAGATTCCAAACCCTGTTTCCAAACGCCTTGATGCCCTCCTGAAACCAAAAGTGAAGAATAACGCCTCCCTGATATTTTTCTGCGTGGCGGTTGTAACGGTGCTGGATTATCTTGTGAACAACGAAAATAGCTGGGCGTATAGCGCCTCACGGCCGCTTCACCTTTTCCGTAGCCTTGACGGACAAGGGATCAAGCCTTCTGCTGGCGTGGATCATCTGATTGACGCCGATGAGATTTTTAGACAGGCCATTAAGCAGCGTCAAAAAAAAGAATAATTCCTGACGAGGGCGGCTCCGTAAGCGTGTGCAAGATGAGAGATGCGGAGAAGATCCGCCTCGCCATTTTCACCGCCAGTGTAATTCACGAGACCTTTCCCCGGAAGGCATTTGAGACCCGCTTCTATCAGGGCCCAATCAGAACCGCTGATCATTATCGGAAGGCGGGCAATATCAGGGTAAAAAAGGGCGGTATTGAGAAAACCGGTAATGCCTGCCTTTTCAACATTGTCTATTGGAACTTCAACGATAACGGCTCCTTGATCCACTGTCTCCTGAACAATATCAACGGCGTCTTCGTAGTTTCCTTCTTTAATTAATTTTGATAATTCACCGCCATCTGCGGCTTCGGTACTTCCCGATAAGCCCGTTAGGCGCTGTTCCTGATCGATCTCACGAACCTCAAGACCCGCAAGAAAGTTTTTTTGGGGAGACGCCGGCAACTGCCGAGGGGAATAATTCATCGCCCGTTCGGAAATGGCGGCGATATGGGCGGGGGTGGAACCGCAACAGCCGCCTAGTATATTCACAAGGCCTTCACGCAAGTAGCCTTCGATATGGTTCGCCATGGATTCGGGAGTTTCTTCGTATGCGCCGAAGTGGTTGGGAAGCCCCGCGTTGGGATAGGCGATAACAAGGCAGGGAACGAAAGCGGAAACCGCCGCGATATGGGCTTTTAGTTTTTCTGCCCCAAATGAACAGTTCAGCCCCAGCGCCAAAGGATTGGCGTGAAGCACGGAAACGCAGAAAGCTTCCACGGTTTGCCCTGAGAGAAGCCTTCCCCCTTCCGAGACCGTGGCGGAAACGATAATCGGCACATCAACGCCCCGCTCTTCCGCAAGACGCCTAACGGCAAAAATGGCGGCCTTTGCGTTTAACGTATCAAAAACGGTTTCGATGAGAATGAGGTCAACGCCCCCGTCAAGCAGGCCCCGTGCGTTGTCGTAGTAAGCGGCCTCTAACTCATCCCAGGTGATGGCCCGTTTTTCGGGGTTATTCATGTCCTGGCAAAAACCAGAGCTCTTCGGCGTGGGACCCATGCTCCCGGCAACAAAGCGCGGCTTGTCCGGTGTTGACAAACGATCCGCCTCCTTCCTGGCAAGCCGTGCCGCCGCGACGTTGATCTCGTAAGCAAGGTTCTCAAGGCCATATTCCGCAAGCGAAACCGCATTCGCGTTGAAACTACACGTCTCGATAATATCCGCCCCAGCGTTTAGGTAGGCTTCGTGTATCCCGGAGATCAGTTGAGGCATGGTGAGGCAGAGGAGATCATTGCACCCCTTGAGGGGCTTGGGATGATCCCTGAAACGTTCTCCCTGAGTGCCGGATGACAGCCCCCGGAAATCATCCTCCGTAAGTGCCAGCCCGGGAAGCGTCCTGTACGCCTGTATCAAGGCCCCCATAGCACCGTCAAGAATGAGAACCCTTTGCTTTGCAAGCTGCCCGAGCCTTTCCCGAATATTTATTGAGGAAACCATTACATAATCCCTCCGCTTGTTTTCAAGCAAAAAACTGTTATACTAAACTATACCAAAGAAGTGGAACTCGGGTAAGGGGAAGTTCTCAGGGAGGCGGATAATGAAAAAAGTTTTGTTTATCATGGTCTTTTGTTCTGTTCTTTCATTGGCGTGTGTTGGTGCCCAGAACAGCGCCAGCCCGGCGGATGTTGAAATCACTTTTGCCTTTACAAGGCAAAGCGGCTCTTCTTCCAACCAGTACGCGATATGGGTCGAAGACAGCAGTGGTAATTTTGTAAAGACCCTTTATGCCACAAGGTACACCGCCAACGGGGGATGGGAAAGACGACCCCAATCCATTCCTCTTTGGGTTAGCAGGTCCGGTCTATCAACCATGGCTAGAAGAGACATTGACGCTATCACAAGCGCTACTCCCAGGACTGGAACCCAGAGCTACCGCTGGGACGGCACAGGCAAAAACGGAAACCGCCTCGCCGCCGGGGAATACCGGGTTTTTCTTGAAGCCACGCTCAGGGGGGATTACCGGGTTCTGTACAGCGCTTCGGTCACCCTTGGAGGCGGCTCAGGCAGTACCGTTGAAGCGCAGGTGAGGGCGGAGTATTTCGGCAGCGGCACAAGCGAAAGGGGGATGATAGATAGTGTGAAGGTAGTATACAAGCGGTAGACTGTTGGAGGTATAATTATTTAGCGTTTGGAAGTTTTGGAAGTTGGATTTCCGGATGCTTTTCTTTTATGGCGGCGTACAGGTCCTTAATAAATGCTTTGCTCATTGTGGAACCACGGGTCTCCGCGCTGTCATTGGCTACATCAGGGTGATGCTTTAGGTATATTTCTTTTTGTGTGGGTTTTTTCCCTTTTTTCCAGCCTTCCACGATCTCACTGGCAAGAACCGGAAGCAATCCTTCATAATTTTTTACTTCATTGAGGCAATGCAGTGTAAAAAGCGCTCTATAAATTTCCTTGGTTCTCTGCTGCTTTTCCTCCAAAACTGATTCCACAATATCCCGGATTATATTATTATTAAGCCCGAAAAGGAATTCATATTGAGGATCCCCGGAGTCGCCGGATGTATAAAGCGAGACTGCCTCTTTCAGGTTAAGAATGTCAGTTTCTTCATCATCATTTTGATCCAAAATCAATCCAACATCAAATCTCGTATCTATCGCTTTGAGGTATCCAGAAGCGGTTTTTTTAGTGACGTAAAAAGACTCGGATATTCGCTGCACACGCTCATTTTCGGTTAATATTCTTCCTGCATCGCTTTCTTCCCTTCTCAGGAATTTCTCCACTTTTTTGACTATTCGCGGTATGCGTGCCGAACCGGACACAGACTTGCGAAATCGTTCATTATGTGCATTGTTTAATGCTACTTTGAGATATTTAAAAAAAACATTTTTGTTTTCCAGTTTTACCAATTTATCTTCTCTTGTTATGCGATCCACAGCCTCGACGATTTCCACTCCCATTTCATCGGTTTCTTTGATTGGTTCTCCTGTCGCCCATTCCCCCACGTTCTTTCTATAAAGATAACCTCTACACCACTTAAATATCCAGTCACAAAGCTGCCCAAAATACACCTGGCGGCGGTCAGATGAGGGATCTTCCCGAATTTCGGAATAGACTTTTAAAATTTCAGCTTTTAACTCTTCTTCTGTTTTCGGCTGTTTTGCCATTTAAGCTCCTATAGGGCAAAGAAATCCTTTAATAATTTCGAGGCGGTCTCCTCGTCGGCGGCCCCCATGGAGCCGATCAGCTTAAAAAGGTAGTAGAGAGATGTGATGTCGCAGAGCACTGGGTTTTCCATCTCACCTTTTTCATTATGTTCCGCCTTCCCATACACAAAATACTGGACCATCGCGTCACGGAATTCCTCGACAAATCTGAGGGCGCAGAACAACGAAAGAATCTCCGGTTTGAAACCGTAGGTAATGTCGGCGTATAGTTCTGCGTCATCCGGGATCTTATCCGTCAAATCGGTGATGAGTTTGTTATAAACCTGCTTTCTGGCGAGGAATTCAATTTCTATTGCCTCATAGCTCAAGACAGCCCCGATTTCTGCATTGATAGCCTCAAGCTCCTCAATGAACACTTTTTTGTTTGCCGCACAGAAACTGTTTTTCGCGGTGGTCAATATGTAAATAACCTTTACCTCTTCGCCCTTCTTCATGGTCTTTGCGAGGATTCCGTTGATCGGGCTGCGGACGGGCTTTCCGTATTCAATGGCCTTGTTGCCGTCCACAGGGTATACCAGCGCCGCAACTTTATGGGGCACCAGCATCGGCACTGTAATAACTACGACTTTCATTAGTTCTACTCCTTACCTATATCAATACCCGGCATTTCGGAAACTGAACGCTTCACCTGGATTCTATCAGGCAATTCCTTAAATTGCAAGGGACCTTTCGGGGGTATTGAATATTTAAGGGTAATTAACCCACTTTCCTTTCAATCCAGAATTTATCAGTATCTATAAAAGTAAAGGATCTATTAAAATCCTCCCAATTTAATCTAATCTCACTTTTAGATCCGTCAGAATTCAAAAATATCAAACCATTCCCATTCCTGTTTTTGCATTGAAAAGCGGTGACATCTTTCAATACTTTTGTATTCCTTGATCCACATTTAGGACAAACAAATTGTGTTTCACCTTTTCTTGGCAGCCAAATGTTCGCACATTCACATTGGTAAAATCGCATAAAACCTCCATAAGGTATCCAAACCCAACCGGCAAAATCTGCCTAACCCTTGCTTTTCTTACCTGCCTACAAAAAACTTAAAAACCAGAATCATTATCGCTATATAGATAATTTCAAACATGTTTAATCCTCCCTGGCTTAATGCCGTTTATATTATCCTTAATGCCCGTGGATGTATGAACTTAATGGTTTGACAAGCAAATTATCAAATACTCCGGTGTTCAATCTTTCATACACTGCAAATGTGACACTGCAAATTCCTCCAAAGCACAGAGTCCGTGTCCTCATATATGCAGGAAGATGCATTATTTTCGTAAACCAATATGGGTACTGTTCTTTGCCGTTGTGTATACTGGTTTATCAACGAATCTACCGTCATATTGGCGAGCATGGAATTTAGGGTTTTGACGGCAGGCGCATGTATATCGGCGCCGGTAACATATCCTTTCTCAACCAAACCTTTTCTTACTGTCTCATCGGGATTGATTTCGCTGGCTACGGCAGTGTAATTTATGCGGTTTAGGCAGTCAAGGCAATAGGTGTCACCCATACGAACCGTTATTACTTCACCGCTGATGTCGGTTATTGCGCTGTCCTTAATTGTGATGTTTACGCCCGCACTTATAAATGGCACATAATACTTAAAAGCGTATTCCTGAACCCTGAACCTGCTTGCATGATTGTCTGTTGCCACGATAATCCAGTCGGAGAAGGCCAATATTTCCTCCGCCTTTTCATCATGGACACTTATCGGGAATGTTTTAATATTGCAATATGGATTTATTTTTCTTAGATGGGCAGCTATGGCATCTGTCTTGGGCATGCCTTTTTTCGCTTGCTGGTACGTTGCGCCGACAATTCTATTGAGATTACTTAACTCCAGTTTGTCATTGTCCATAAGCGCTAAATTTTGAAATCCCATATGGACGAGATTTTCGGCGATAACAGAACCCAATCCCCCGACACCCACTATCGCGATTTTTTCGTCTGACATAATGGATTTCATTGATTCAAGCCCAAGCGCCAGTATGCTTCTGTCAAACATCTGCATGCTTTCGTTTTTGATGGTTATGGAAGTTTTCCTGACACTTGCCGGGAAATATTCACTTTGTGTCTGGGTTTTTATGCTTGCGTTGCAATACTCTTGTTGACCGCAGAACCAATACCTGGCACTATAAAATTCCCGGGAAAGAACAATACTGGCAAATTTGATTTTGGAGAAATTTTCCGCCAGAAAACTTGAAAACTTTCTTTCATCGGAGTCATCCGTAGAAGAAAAACCTACCGTATTCACGGCAAAGGGATGCGTATGGACATCAATATACGTATCTATATCCATCCGCTTTTGGAGCATCGTCAAAGTGGTCGCGACAAATTCCTTGTTTATCCGCAAAAATCCAAAGCTCTGTTCAATCAAATCACCCTTTTGCGGATACAGGATTTCATGGATCTTAACAACATAATTACCGTTGCATGTCTCTGTTTTGCCCAATAAAATCGCAAACTGCTCGTTGTTCAGATCGCATAAAAGCCTGTCCCTTAAGCCGCTTAGATCCCCGTTCTTAAAGCGAATACTGGCTGTGTGATTCAGGAATGGGGATTCAGGCGCGATGATCTTTTCTTCCGGTGACTCAATAGCGTTCATTCAATACCTCGTTGATAAGGGTAAAAATGGTAAAAAGGTTGTCGCCGCGCCGCCAATCGGCCAGCTCATAAAGCTTGGCAGGCGACCAGGCGCCGGCCTGAATATAGGCGCAATACCACGCCCAGTTATTGGCTCTCAACCACTGCATCTCCGACGCCTTCTCACCAAAAGCTCCATGATAGGCTGCCCCGGTAAATAAATGCCCGGATTTATCATGCGGCGGGACACAACTTGTGTGCATGTAGAAACCGGTAGGCGGCAGGCGGGGATATTCGAGCGGAAATATAACCATTAGGGGAGTTGTCTGCGGCGACCATCCGCCCGGCAGAACAAATTTGGGAATAATGAGCGTATGGGCGCCGATTTCATCAAAGGTTACATCCTGGCCCTTAAACATATGCCCAGCCACCGCGTAAACCTGATCGCGTATCAATCGCCTGGAATCATCGCTTCTGTGCCCAAAGAAAGAACCCCCATGCTCGATCCCGGCGCCTTTAACCCGTTCAGGAATTGCGGTTATTTTGATCGGCCTCCCGTCATCCCTGGTTAGATCGTTCAGGTTATACATCCTCGTGCGCTCAATGGTCCTGTTACTGACTCCCCTTGTATCTGACATGATAGCCCGCCTTCCTGCCCTGCCATATGTTGCGGTGTTTGCAAGCTGTTCCCCGCTGATCGGGCCGTCAATTTCCACTCTCTTTCCGTTAATAATCGCTATTGCCATCTTCAACCTCCATTCCTAGTTTTGTTGTCCGGGTAAATTAAAATGAATCCCTTCATTCTGATCACGTACATTTTCGTTTACGGCCTCGGCCTCTTCACAATCGCCCTCTTCCTCCTGTACTTGCTCCTGTTCCTGCCCCTGCTCCGGATCACCTTCGCCGCAATATTCGTCGTAATATATATCGAGATTAATAAAACTGTTTGCGCGATCCCTGAGCAGCGATGACGTGGAACCGTTAAAACCGGCGATTTCAACAAAAATTCCCGAATTTCTCAATTCAAGAACCATTGGGACAAAATCAACATCACCACTTGCCAGTACAAGAATATCAGGCTTCATTACATACACAGCTTTCATAATATCCATGGACATCTCAACATCGACATTGCATTTATATGTATCGCCGGCGATTGTTCCAATTTTGCTTTTCACGATGAAACCTGCTTCCCACAAATTGCTGATGGCGGCGTCCAGGCCGTGTTCATTTCGGGGATTGATAGGCACATAAACAAACGCAGCCTGCAAAGTTCTGCCTTCTTTTTGGTTGACTAAATATTCATTCAATAAATGAGAATAGTCTATCCTCACCCTTCTCTCATGTGCCGACCTGTCAATATTGGCATAATCGACAAAAACCACTACTTTCTGCATTCTGAAACCTCCAATTGCTATCTGCGCTCTTTCCTTCCATAATGCCCGGCTTTCCGGGATCTTAACAGTTTTCACTTCCATTGCAACAAGTGCTAATTTTTTCCGTTAATTCCGGTTCTGATTTTGAATCAGCGGAAGGTCTAAAAAACCTGATTACCGTCTCAATGATTGTCCTGATCCCAATGAACAGAACAAAGAACACTACTGAAGAAATTACCGTTGACGCCAGGTTATAGCCTCCCACCAACCCGAGACCCACGGAAACAGCCAGAAAAATCAGTGTAATAACCATATATACCTCCTAAAAGTCAGGCCATGCGGCCCGCTACCACTTGAACACTATTAAACCCAACATACTCAAAAAAAATATTAAAATTAACTCTTGTTTAAACGTTAGCTTCATAACAACACCTCCATTATGCTTGTTTGATTCTATTATCCTTAATGCCCGAAGTTTCAGAAACTTGACGGTTTAGGAACCAGATTTTAGGGAATTTCGCAAAAGCAAAAAAAGAAATATTGGCCACAAGGTAATTACCAAAATATCAGTAAGAATAATTATTCGTTCACCATCTTCTTTCGTCGTATCATTATCGTCACCTGAAAATAAAGCTACCCCGCTTCCTATAAGAAAATAAATCATTACGTACAACATAGTCTTTTCGCCTCCATGGATTATTTTAGGTTCCTGCCAAATTCAATGGCAGGAAAAATGAAGACTTAATACTTTACAGCAAGGCGTAAAATCCGGCATCTCCCCATCCGGTTGTCCCGCCATCTTCACCTACAGGCGGCCAATAAAGGCCATCCGGATAAAAATTGTCTTCATTTACGTCCCCGTCATAAAACCAATCAGCGTCTTCATCATACCAGTCAGACATATTAACCCTCCATTGACTATTTTGGTTCCCTGTTAAATTCAATGCCGGAAAAGCCGAGAACTTAATACTTTTATAATGATAATTTTCGTCCAATCAGACAGCTAACTCGCCGGGATCCAGATAATACCGGGTACGATAATTGACGGAATTCTTGCCGCCTGTACGACTAATTCACCGGTGTCTTTCTTTTGCTGTATATTTCGTATTCCCTGTTCGCGCCAGATACTGTTCACTTCATCCGCGCTCATTCCGGCAACGTAAAGCAGTTTCCTGAATTTTTTGTTTATTTGCTTTCTATCTACATTCATAGAGCCCTCCTATATTACCGCTTACCTAAAAATAATCTTACAAATATTATCATTGATAACAAATAAAGAAGATTAATCATGGTCTAGTCCTCCTGTGTTTTTCTATTATCATTAATGCTTGCGGATTTGAGAACTTATTACTTTGGAAGATGAATTTCTAGGTCAACTCATCAAAATACCGGTAGCGCCTGAAGCAAATATGCTCAAAAACGGAGCTTTTTTGACCGATTTCCCCTTCCCGCTTCTCCTGGGAGACGCGTTCTGTAACGGCGCACACGGGGATCAAGCCTTTGCGAAGCGTGAAATCCACGAGCGTGAATGTTGCGTTGAATTCCCCCTGTAGGACTACCGCGTCCCCCGGCGCAGCTTCCTTTAACCAACTGGTAAAGGGTTCGAGGTGCACCCGCGTTAACTCCCTGGCGGTGGGGATTTTGGACCACAGCTCTTTAATCTCTGGCGGCGGATAGTTTATTTGCCCTGCACCAAAGGAATTTTGCAGCTCCGTTTCCTGTCTGGGGGTGAGTGGGTGGTTTAAAAGACAATAAATATCAGGCATGTTTACCTCCGTCAAGCATAGTAAAAAAATCCTGTATAGCTTTATCAGCCGTATTCAATGTTTTTTCGACATTAGCCATTAGTATTACATGACCTTGATCGCTTATACTCCCTCCATGGGCTATATAATTTCGAGTTTCTTGAAGCTGTTCAAGGGGTTTTAATTCATTATAACTATCACGAATTCCTTTTAGCAGTTCTATAGGAGTCTTATTCGACTTATTGGTCTTATCAGACCTGAACCATTCATAATCGCCAATTTTTGTACGATCTATTTTTTCTGTCATTGCCGTTTCAATCGCTACTTGTTTGGCGATAATCGCCTGTGTATATAATTTTTTATCGTGCAGCAATTTTGAATACTCCCAGACGGTCTTTGCAACACGGCATTTCTCATTCGCTCCTACATTTAGCTTTTCATATATTACCTTAAGCTTATTCTTGACATCGGTAACCCAATCCGGGTTTTTACTTTCCGTTTTTTCGTATTCATCAATAACACTTTTTAACTGTTTAACCGCGTTATGTACCCTAAGAGAAAAATTACACTCAACTATTTCGCATAACAAGAATAAAAATTTAGCTCCGTCTTCCCAATATTGCTCTATTTTCTGCGCAAGCAGCTTTCCATCCAGCTTCTCATCAAACAGCTTTACTGCGGAACTTATTTCGTAATATTCCCAGTATTTGGATAAATCATGTACAGGAGATATCTCTTTTTCTTTTAGCTCACCATAAATAATTTGTATCTTTCTGTCAAAAATATTCTGTAAATTGACATTAAGCTGAAGGGACTGATATACCAGAAGGGGCATGGATCTTAATGCATGGGTTATATCCAACAGGATATGGGTATTATCAGCAAGTAACTCTGGTATTTTTTTGTATCTTTTGAATATGTCTTCAATCGTGTCACTTGATATTTTTTTCACATGATCGATAATTTCAAATGGAATATTGTACAATTCTTCCAATATGGATTCCAGCTCTTTTTTTGATTCCTCGCTGATTCCAGTACTGTTACATTCATTATTTAGTTTTTGATAAAAATCTGCGTTTTTATCTTTGTCAACAAGAAAATCCCAGTTTGATGTAAATGTGCCCACAAGGATAACCTTTTTAAAAGTCCGGTACTTACTTTTAAGAATCGCTGTAACAAATACAGATGTTTCATACGTTGCGTCGTCACCTGGAAACTGATATTGAGTCAGTCTGTAGTCACTCTTTCCAATAAAAGAAATCAAAGTATATTCGTCCATTTTATTCCTCCTTCTCCGACAGAACGCACCAGCCCAGTGGAACGTAATTTCCGTTATAATCTAATAAAGTTCGTTTGGTTCCCCATCTGGGTTTGCCGTCATTCCCTTTTTTAGCAACAGGTTTCCTGAATCTCTTATCAAATGTTACAAACTCAACCTGACTCCATCTGCCAACACGAATAATAAACTGTCCGTTTGTATTTACCGCTTGTTCAAGCCTGCTTTTCAGTTTCTCAATCAAAGCGTTTTCATCGCAAACCTTTTCATAAAATTTATCATATTCATTTTTAAATTCGCGTAAATAAAAATAGTTGCAGCTTTCACGGATATCCTTAAAGGTGATTGTTTTTATAGGTTTCCGCGTACCTTCCTTTTTTAGAGCGAAAGGCGTTTTTTGTAATTTATCGTATATGTTTATAGAAAGCCCGGATACCGCGCTTCCACGCAAAAGAGCGCCTTTTAATACTTCTGCCTGGATTTTAATATTTTCTCTAGGCTTTAGAATTCTATCTTTATCGTCAAAGTATACAACTTTCATGCATCCGACCAATTGAGTGTGATCAGCAGGTTCAAATAAGCAGTCAGAAATTGAAATAGAACGAAGCGGGTCGTTTTTTGCGTCACCGTACTCAAACAGATTTTGCTGCAGTTTAATATCACCCAGAGATTTATAATTATCGCAATCAGGTAAATCCTTAAGGAAATAATTCAAAAGGGCGGTTCGGATTGCCCCCTTAATTGACGTTCCCGGAATTGCAGGAACCTGCATATCATAGATAATGCTCCTGTCCCGCGAGTCCTGCGAATACAGAAGCTGGACGCGGGGGAAGAGCCCCTTGCCTTCGGTATGATACATCTGCGAAACCTTTCCGGCTTTCTGATAGTCATAGAGCTTCTTGAAACCATCTGTAACATCACAGTAATAATCTATGCCCCGGGTAAAGTGTTTCTGAAAAAAATCTTGAATTTTTTTCATGTCTCCTTCAACAACGCTTGCGTTATAAAAATCCGTCATTGTCTGTTTATCATTCATCAACCTTTGCAATATATGATCGCTTGAAAATTTGAAATATAAAAGCCCATTTTTGATTTTATCTGTGATCGTATAATCAAACAGTGTTAACTCTTCGCCTGTTCCAATATGTATCCCCGTAAGAGGAGTGATGGTGTATACCTTCCGTTCCATATTCATTCCTTTAGATCAACCGGTATTACCGGCGCGAAACCGGATTGGCAGATATTAAACTCTTCGCTGTCGTGCATTTTTTCAAGCATTATGCCGGTATATTCAATGGGTTTATCACAGGTGAATATCGCGCCTTCGTCGTAAAGAACGACAGGTTTTTTATAGGGGATCATACTTGCCGCAAACGCGCCGCCCAGTTTGCCTGAACGGACAAAAATATCCGCACGCAAATCCGTCATACCGTTTTTTGAGCCGACGAAGGGTCCCAAAGCCATATAAGTATAAGTGTTTCCCGGCTTTGTCTTTATTATTGGCTTAACTTCCTCCGGTTTGCCTATTTCACTGATTCTTCCTTTCCCTGTTGACGCGTCCGCGCCATAACCGTTCTCAAAAGCCCATTGAACAAGTTCTTTTATTCGATCAGGATCAGATGATGATAAAACATATAAATCCCAATCGGTTATTTTTGGCCATCTTTCTTCGGTTGAATAAGGGCTTTTTTCTTCGAGAACACTGTTTGTAAAGCGATCAATGGTGTTATGTGTTACCTGTATGTTTTCCAGAGGACTTTGTCTTTTCTCCTCATCAATTTTTATTTCCGTATTGGCAAAATATTTTGATGCCGATGCGTATTTTCTTTTCTTTTTATTTTTTATTTCCGAATAAGCATCAATATCCAGGATGATGTTTCTTTCCGGCGGCGGCATCGGGCGGCATACCATTTCCGCCGGAAAGGCGCTGGAAACAACAAGCGCGGGCGTGTCGGATATTTCCTTTTCCAAAAAATCGGTAACTGCGGCATTTCCTTCATGGTTGGCAATTCCCCATACAATATGCCCCCAGATTGTATCTCCTTTTAACGGGGTAACAATGGAGGAACATAACTTAAAACGTATACGGTAGAGCGTCATAAATCATCCTAAAGAATAAAATCCTTGCCGTTTTCATCTTTTAAAGCTTCGAATTTGAGCCGTCCGTTTCCCCGGCTTCCGCCTCCGCCGAGGTAATCTTCCTGCAACAACCTCAACCCATCGCGTATAACAGTATTGAACAGCTCCTCGTCTTCTTTCCCTCCGTCGCCGGTGTCTATGACGCGGTAAACCAGTTCAAAGTCAAACTCTGCGCCGGGAACAACCCGCTCTATACTTCGCGGATTTGCCACTGCGGTAATTCTGTTGATTGAGTTTTCGGACTTTTTTTCAAGAATCGATTCCCTGTCTTTTTTAAATTTAACTTTAAAATCTTCCGTCAGCTCCGCATCACGGATAATAATGCGAGTCGGCCCCCTTTTTTTTGCTTTCTCTTTATCTGCTTGTTTTCCGCTGTTCCCGCTTCCAAAAATTCGGCAGATATTACAGGTTCCGCATTTGCAGGGCTCCCCATCCCAGGGATCGCCATTCGGCATGATCCTTTTTTCAGGATCGCTCCATTCCAAAAGGGAGCGCATCTTTCCTTTTAATGATGAGCCGGGAATGTACGGCTGTCCTGTTAAAGGATTTTTGATAAACGGAGCATCAACCCCGCCTATTTCCAGCCTGTCATTGCCGGCGCCGATATGCAAACCTGTCTTAATAATTATCTTTCCTTTTAGTGTTTTTCTTTTTATCTGTTTCATTGTTGTTTCCTCCGAGTCTCTTCAACGTATATTTTGTAATAAAACCCGTATACAGCCTCAAACAATGCTGTAAAAACATGGAAGTCCTCTTTATCTTCCACTAACTTAATTCCGCGCTTGATAAATTTGGAAAGATTTTCATATACATCTTTCTCGCTTTCCTTTTTTTCGATTACTCTGGCAACATTATAAGTTACCTTGGATTTTACCATCCCGATATACGGTACAATATTTTGCCATGCTTCAGGAGCCACAGAAAGGTTTTGATCAAGACGTTTAACCTCATCATAAAGACGGCGAATCTGGCTATTGGTAACCATATTAGTACCGCTTCTGAATTTTTCTGCGATTTTTTCCGCTGTTGTGTCAAATAGCTCTCGAAACACAATTTGATTTTCTTTATCGCTGTAAAAATCAAAGGTATCCAGGACCGATGGAATACCATCTGCTTTTTTTTCTGTAACACCGCCGCGATTTCCGAAAGAACTTTTATTGTCAGGCATTATTTTCCTCCTCTGTATTGTTTTTGCCTTTTCTTTTTATATACAACGCATAGCTGACAGCGATGCGTGATTTTTCCATTAAATCATTTACATTCGGATAAACTCCGAATTTGTTAAAAAAGTCAAGCGCGTCTTTGTGGTCCTCACTAATGTTACGCATAATAATATACCTGTAATTGCTCACCCACAGTTTATCCCGAAGGTTTCCATTTTTCTCATCTCTGGCGCGGTTCGCGAAATCTATCATTTTATAGACCACTGCCGAACTGACAATATCATTGTCTATATACTCTATAATCTTCTCCGCGTCCAGCAGGCTTTGTTTATATTCTTCCCAGCTAACCGTTACGCCAAATACGGAAACGGCGTTTTTGATAATTTTATTGTCGCTTTTATTTTTGCGCTTTTTCGCCTGTTCCAGAGCATCTTCCGCCATTGCGGCAATAGCGCGTACCGGCAGTTTGGGATCTGCAAGGGCAATGCCGCCGGAAATCGTTACAGACGGATTTTTGCCGGTAAACACCGAAAGCTCTTTTTGGAAATCACGGGCAAAGCGCATAACGGCGTCCCATGCGCCAAGGACGCACAGATCATCGCCGCCGGAAAACACCGTATAGATTTTATCCTTGTAGTCATCGTAGATTTTATCCCTGTACTTTTCGCTTCCCTCAATAAAACCGGAAATAAAAGCCGTAAAGAAGTAATGAATCTGGCGGCTTAATTGCGCATAACGCGAGAAAGAAGCTTTATCTCCCGATTCCTTGCCCCAGGGAGAAGTAAAGATAAACCCCAAATTGTCTATATCCGCTTTGAACATGGCGAGTTTCTTATTGCCGCCTTCTGCTTTTTCTGCCATTTCCTCAAATGTGTATAAATTGTTTTTAGCGTCTTTAGGCGCTGCATAGGGCAGGGACATCAGAGGGAAACCGGGTTCATAACTTGTCAGATAATCAAAGTCCTTTTCTTCATCCAGTAAAACCATTTCGTTAAAACTGGATAATTCATCTGTCGTTTTAAGGGTAATTCTATTTGTTTTTTTTACCAGCTTTTCACCTATTTCTTTTATAAGATAGTCGCATTTTTTGCATCTAATCTTGTCGTCAGCTTTCGGCTCCGCCGGAAAGGTATCGCAGTATTTACAAACTTCTTTGCTTTTATAACTTTCATACAGATCGGTGAGCACATGACCTTCCCTGCCAAGCGCCGCCTGCATTTTCCTCTGTTTCGCCTCATCACCGCACTCGCCGATACGGTTGAGCAATTCCTGAATGTTCCCCTTTTGCACATCCCTGCCTTTAGCGGGAACACCGTCACTGAGAACAAAGGAAAGTTTGCCGGCAAATTCCCTAAGGAAGAACGACTCTATTTCCGGCCTGAGTTCATCCAGTTTTTCTTTCGCGCCATCAATATTCGGCACAAGCAAAAGGAATTTCGCGCCCGCCGATGTAATAATATTTTCCCTTGAAACGCCGAATTTCCCGGCCAGGTGTCCGGCCATCAATTCACCCAATGTCCATATTTGAAAACTCCGCGCCCTCAGCAATTTCGCGTTATTATCGGTGATTTTTAAGTCGAAGATGTACTTCTGTATTCCCGACACATCCCCCTGAATAAAAAGAAAAGGCTCTGCGTCATGTGCGTCTAACGCCTCCTTTGTCGGCGTATTTTTATCCTGATTGTACAAAAACAGAGTTCCCGCAAAAGCGGCGGACATTTTTAAATGTTGATATAAGCTGATATCCCGCTCCTGCGATGAAACAGGAATACACCAGCAATAGCGTTCCAGTAACGTGTCAAGGGATAGAATAAACTTGCCGTATTCAAGTCCCTTCAGCGCGCGGAAATCTTCTTTAAAATTATTCCACAGTTTTAGATATTCCTGCCTGTCCGCTTTGGCGTCTTCTAAAGAGAAAATCGCCCTTCCTTCCAGCGGCTTCATGGAACAGTATCCCGTTTTAGGCGCTTCTTCCCTAATTTGAATCGTCGAAACCAGATGAACAAGCGGCTCATAAAATTCAGTTTCATCGTCCCGTTTATAATCCTCAACGCCCCTGCTTAATCTGTCCCCATGCGCAATGAGCCATTCTTCATAAGCGGAAGGATTGCGCCATGCGTCTGCAAGTTTGATAACTTCCGCCGCTTGCGTATCATCACCTGGAAGGCAATCTTTTACCGATTGTAAAAATTGTTCGCCGGAGCCGAAACCTGCGCGCTGTGAGAAAATACCGATGTCATGCAGCCAGGCTGCCAGCGCTATCTTTTCATACTCCGTCATATTCAATTACCTTCATTTTCCCCAGACCGAAGCCGGTGTTTTTTCCCCCGTGGAACTTTTCCGCAAACTGCAGAAAACCGATCTCATAGGGAGAAAAAATTCCTGCAATCGTAAAACTGCCAAGCAGCCCACCAAGCCGCATTACCTTTTTTTGCCGCGCCGAATAATGAGAATAATCCTGCCATTTCAAAACTTGTTCCGTCACAGTCCAGCTCCCTGAAAACTTATAATCACCGCACTGATCATTACCGCCGTATTGGGAACATAGTATCTGCGTCCTGCGGTTAAGACATCCGGCAAACTCCGCGTCAACAATCCGTTTGGCATATTTCCCCTGCACTTTATGCCGTAATGGCGTAAGCAGTTTTATTATATATTTATTTTTAATATCTGTCTCCGTTTTCGGACTGTATTCCCATCTATCCGGTTCAATTCCGGTTTCAATTTTTTGCTCGTCTGTCATTAAAGAGCGTCCTTTACCTGAAGCCGGCAATTCAACAATGTCGCTGATCTGATACGGAACCCGTTCCTTTGCTATTCCCGCTTCGCCTCCCTTGATAAGCGCGTAGTAAAAATAAGGAAAATAGGGAATTGTGGCGCCAAAAAAAATAATGCTTAACAGAAGCGAATCCAGTGTTCCTCCGGCAAAATTATCGGTATCAATGACAATCGGATGGGAAATACGATCCCTGCCCGCAAGAGCTATGTTGTTCTTGGGAACAATCGATTCAAAGGTAAGACCGTATATGCAGGAAGCATTGAACATACAATCGGCGCAAACTGCGTTTCGGGCTATACAACACATTTTTCGTAACTGATATCCAATGATGCTCCTGAATAAAAATGGGACGGGAATAGTAAACCGGACTTTTTTAGTAAGGGTAATAACAAACCCTATTTTTTTATATAATAAATACATGGCGCTATAATTATTCTATCATAATTCGAATTTTATTCATAGCATGACATTGCATTTATGTATTTATAATAAATTTTTATCTCTCTAATATCTCCAAAAAATTGAATATACCCAATTTATCAAAAATATACCATTTCGGTCTATCATAGAATGGCAGATCAAAATTTTTTTGGTGCCTGATTGCAATTTTTGACAAAAAACAGAAGCGATGGTACTATTTATAAGGAGTTTTATTATGGATAATCATGGCAGGAAAATGATTGCGCCGGTTGTTGTTGTGTTAATCCTAATCTCGTATTACTTTGCAGGCGTATATTTTTTATTGGGATTTAATATGCCAGTCATAATAAAGGCAACGATCATTATTCTTTCGGTGTTATTAACCGCAGTGTTGATTAAGGTATTGATAGAGCGCATAAGAGAAATCAAGCAAGGAGAAGAAGATGATCTTGGTAAATACTGATTACATTTCGGGTAAGGAACTCGAAACACTTGGACTCGTAAAAGGAAGTACGATTCAATCAAAAAACCTGGGCAAAGATATAACACAGGCGTTTAAATCACTGATAGGCGGCGAACTAAAAGCCTATACCGAAATGATGAATGAGGCGAGGGCGCTGGCAACAAAAAGGATGGCGGAAGAGGCCGAGCAGATGGGCGCCGATGGAGTTGTGAACATAAGATACGCGTCATCATCTGTAATGCAAAGCGCCGCAGAAGTAATCGCGTACGGGACGGCGGTGAAATTTAAGTAAAGACGAATTTACGCCAACTCATCGTAAAGCGGCGTCACTTCCGCTATGACCGCGTTCAACTCCGTCTCAAGTATACTCATTTCATGCGGCGTTACCGAATTTTTCC
>JGI24698J34947_10000510_pt1 | contig 18285 bp, 6 predicted proteins | sample TergutMp193P3_FD_34947 | JGI IMG/M metagenome (IMG submission 34947) | reverse complement strand
CCAGCCGTAAGGGCCGGTTACTACCCTGCCCCATTCCGTGCGTACAGCCAGCGGATCAAGCCCCGCCGGTTTGATAATTTCGTTATACGCTTTTAAAATTCCCTCGGTCAGAATCTGATAATCTATCGCTTCCTGATCCGGCTTATAAGGAATCCCCACGCCGCCGCCCAAGTCCAAAAATTCAAGGCGTACTCCTGTTTTTTCCTTTATCTCTGCCGCGAGGTTAAAAAGCATACGCGCCGTCTCGATATGATAAGGAACGGAAAGTTCGTTAGACGCTACCATTGTGTGCAGGGCAAAGCGTTTCACGCCCTTTTCCTTTAGTATTTTATAGCCGTCAATGAGCCGCTCATGCGTAAAGCCGTATTTTGCCTCTTCCGGTTTGCCGATAATGGCGTTGCCTTCCTTGAGAGGGCCGGGATTGTAGCGCATGGAAACCAGTTCCGGCAGGCCGGCGGTTTTCTCCAGAAACTCAATGTGCGTATAATCGTCCAGATTGATAACCGCGCCCAGTCTTCTCGCCTCTTTGTATTCGTTTGCCGGAGTTTCATTGGAAGTGAGCATAATGTCTTCGCCCTTTATGCCTGCCATGTCAGCTAACAGCAGTTCGGGGTAACTTGAACAGTCCGCGCCGAAGCCTTCCGCCGCGAGGATTTTTAAGATATACGGATTAGGCAATGCCTTAACCGCGAAATGGTTTTTATAGGAAGGGAAACATGAGAAAGCCGTTTTGATCCGGCGGACATTCCCGATTATCGCGCTCTCATCGTAAATGTAAAACGGCGTCGGGTACTGCCGCGCGACTTCTTCAAGGACGGCTTTGTCCAACGGAAAATACTTTTTGCTCATTTTCTGCTCACTTTTCTGCTCGACGTTCTATTTTTTGATATTCGAGACAGCTTTAAGAATTTTTTCAAAAAACATCTTCTTGTCTATCGGCTTTGAAATAAAATCATTTGCGCCGTGTTTTATAGTTTCAATAACATTGAGTTTATCGCTCTCGCCCGTAATTATAACAACCGGCAAATGTTTCATCTTGTCAGTAGATCGAATCACTTTTAAAATGTCAAGTCCAGTCATTTTAGAAGACAGATTCAAATCAAGCAGCACAAAATCGACGTATCTTGTTTTCAGTATATCTAACGCGCCCTCGCCGTCTTCAGCCTCCTGGAAATCACACTTTTCATCAATTTTAATCTCGCTTATATAATTTTTGACGAGATTGCGTGTTGTTCGAGAATCTTCTACGATTAAAAACGTCATACAATTAATCTCCTTTCAAACAAAAATTTTTATCCGTTGTCTACCCCAGATAACCTTTGTATTTTAAAAGTTCCGCGTTTAATATGCCGCCGCCCGCCGCGCCGCGCACCGTGTTATGTGAAAGCGCGGTAAAGCGGATATCGAACACATTGCACGGCCTTAGCCGTCCGATCACAACCGCCATCGCCTTGTCCGTGTCGCGGTCTTTGCGCGGCTGCGGGCGGTTTTCCTCTTCGCGGTAAATAATCGGCTGCTTGGGAGCCATTGGAAAATTCTCTTCCTGCGGCAGTCCCCTGTACGCTGTCCAAATCTCCTTTATCTCTTCCAGCGAGCCCGGCTTCTTCATCCCGAAATCAAGGGAAATGCAGGCTGTATGCCCGTCCGTAAGAGGCACGCGGTTACAATGCGCCGAAATTTTCGGCATAACGGCATTTTGAATTACGCCGTTAAGAATAGTTCCGAAAATTTTAAGCGGTTCTTTCTCTGACTTTTCTTCCTCGCCGCCAATATACGGGACAATGTTGTCGATAACATCCAGCGACGGCACTCCCGGATAGCCCGCGCCGGAAACCGCCTGCATTGTCGTAACGATGATCTTTTTTACAAGATAGCCCGCCTGCACAAGGGCGTGAAGGGGCAGCATATAGCTTTGTATTGAGCAGTTAGGCTTTACCGCGATGAATCCCTTCTTCCAGCCGCGGGACTGCTGCTGAACCGGAATAATATCCGTATGATGGGGATTAATTTCGGCAATAAGAACAGGCACGTCCTGAGTCCAACGGTGGGCCGACGCGTTGGAGATTACAGGAATGCCCGCCGAGGCATATTCCTCCTCAAGCGCGCGAGTCTCATCTTTGCCCATTTCCAGCGCGGAAAACACAAAAGCGCACTTTTTTTTCTTGTTCGCGGCGGCTGCGCGGCTTACGTCGTTGGCGTCTTCAACCATTATGCCGCCCACATGGGGAGCGTAAGTTTTAGCAAGCTGCCATCTTCCCGCGACCGCCTCTTCGTATTTTTTACCCGCGCTCCTCGGAGAGGCCGCGGCATAACGAACCTCAAACCAGGGGTGGTTATTGAGAAGGGCAATATAATTCTGCCCAACTATGCCCGTCGCGCCTAAAATGCCGACTGGTATTTTGTTCATAACTTGCTCCTTATGGAGCTATGGTAGCACAAATTTATATATTAAGACAAGTAAACATTTTGACCGCCAAGTTTAATTAAGGTGAATTAAAACCCCTCAATCCGGCGCAGGAGGCGTGACGCCGGAGGCAAACTCCGACAGCGCCGTATTCAGCTCTTTTTCAAGGAGAGCCAGCTGATCGCCTGTAACGAGGTTTTTTTCGTCCCTCAGAGCCAATTCAACATCAGAAGCAGCCTTTTGCAGGACGGTTTTGCCAAGCTGGCCGGCGTTGCCCTTCAAAGAGTGAACAAGACGGTGCGCCAGTTTTATATCGCCGTTGTCAAGAGCCGATATTATTTCCTTAAAATTATCCCGGCTGTCTCTTAAAAACACATTTTGAAGACTCTTCCTGAATTCCAAATCATAATCGATCGGGACATCTTCCTGCCGGTCTTTTTGCTCCGCGTTCTGTTTATTTACAGGCTTTAGGTATTTAAGCAGACACCGCCACAGTTCCTGGGAGGTGAAAGGTTTCCCGACACAGCCGCTCATGCCGCTTTTCCTGTATACTTCAAGGTCGCCTGACATTATATTTGCCGTCATCGCGATTATGGGAACGCCTGCGCCAAGTTCAAAGATTTTCGCGGACGCTTCAAGGCCGTCCATAACAGGCATAAATATATCCATAAAAACCAAATCAAACTGCTTTTCGCCTTTTTCAATGCGGTTCTTAACCATTTCAAGGCCGATTTTACCGTTATCTGCAATAACTGTTTTAAGGCCGACTCTCGCAAGATGTTCGCAGATAACCTGTTGATTCATTAAATTGTCCTCACATAACAAAATTTCGCCTTTAAATTCCGGTTTTTCAATTTCTCTGAACGCGTTTTTTTGATCATGCGTTTCATATTCAGCAGCGCTTATCGCGTCAAAAGTAACAGTGAAGCTGAATTTGCTGCCGATGCCCGCGGCGCTTTCAACTAAAAGTTTTCCGCCCATCAGCTCCACAATGTTTTTTGTTATTGTAAGGCCAAGTCCCGTGCCGCCGTATTTGCGCGTTGTGCCTGTTTCCGCCTGCGTAAACGGATCGAATATTTTTTTAATCTGTTCGTCCGTCATGCCGATGCCTGAGTCTTTAATTTCAAAAAGCACCGTTATTGATTTTTCTGTTTCTTCTTTCACGGCGGCGTAAAGTTTTACAGCGCCGATATTTGTAAATTTAACGGCGTTGGATAAAAGGTTTACAAGCGCCTGGCGCAGCCTTGTAGAATCGCCGAGCGGTTTCTTGCCTATATTTGGCTCGGCGTAAAAGTGAAGGTTAATGCCCTTTTCAACAGCTTTCGGCATAACAAGCGTGCGGCATTCGTTGAACAATTCGCGCATATCAAAAGGAATTTTTTCAAGTTCCATTTTGCCGGACTCGATTTTGGAAATATCAAGAATGTCGTTGACAATCTGCAGCAGCCATTCGGCGTTTGACATAATTTTGGAAAGATAATCCCTTGTTTTGGCGGACGCTTCGCCGTCCAGAGCCAGCTCTGAAAAGCCCATAATGCTGTTCATCGGCGTGCGTATTTCGTGGCTCATGTTGGCAAGGAACGCGGATTTTGCGATAGACGCCGCTTCCGCCCTGTTCGCGGCCTCATGAAGCTGTTCTTCGTAATTTTTCAGTTCCGTTTTGTCGTCGAAGTAATTGCAGAAAACCATAGACCCGTCTATCCAGGGTATGATCGCCGCCTTTCCGCCTATCCACTTGTTCAAACATTCATCGAAAGTGTACGCATAATCGGTAGTCGAATATGAATCGCTGTCCGCATTAAGTTCTCCCATCCTGCAAAAATGGCATGGTTCATCAAGATTTCTGATAAATTTATAACATTTATGCTTAAAACAGTTTTCCCTGTCCAGATTGTACGTATTAATCAAGCTCTGGTTTACATAAAGAATATTATAATCAAAATCGGTAACAAATATCATCGTATCCAAAAAATCCATGACAGCCATCGTCTTATTCTTCATTGATATTGAATCGCCGAGGGCTTTAATGCCGTCAATTATCTCCTTATACGAACCTGAGTATTTGCCCGTATCAAGCTGAAAATCCACTCCGCCCGAAACATTTAATCTGCGGGTAAGTTCGGATAAATCACCTAACATGGACTTGATAACATCTATAAGCGAATAAACGTCGTAAATAAGCAGGCCGATTTCGTCTTTTTTAATAAGCGTCCTGTCAATATCGGCATTTACATTACCCTGCGTAACGTCAGAAACGAGGCGTACCAGTTTATTTACAGGTTTTAAAATTTTTGTAATAAGATAAAGAATTACGGCTATTGAAAGGACAAGTCCTGTTATGCCGATAATCGCGTTATTGATTATTATGGTGTTTCTCTCTGTTGTTAATTTCTCGTTTGAAAGTCCCGCGACAAGTATCGCAAAAGGCTCGCCCCTTGTATCAAGAAGCGGAAGGAAAAACGCATAATATCGAATTCCAAAAATTTCCGTATAGCCGAAATATTCCCGCCTGGTTTCCGTAACAATTTTGGTAATTTCCGGATCGAGCTTTGTGCCTGTGGCGCGCTGTCCGTTATGTGTAAGGGTTGTGGCGATTCTTTCATCGCCCAAGAAAACCGAAAAATCGGCGTTAAGAAGTTCTTTCAAATTATCCGCCGATTCATTGTCATCAAGGCGCACGCCCGCGGAAAGAGCGCCTATCAGAGTGCCGTCGTAATCATATATTGGCGCGCCGGTGTGGATTGAAACTCTTATCAGCGGGCCTGTTTCGCAATATGTCGATATTCTGCCGTCTAAGGCGTCCTTTATATTTTGCAGATGAAAAGCCGAATCGCCTGAACGCATGGGTTCGTACGATCTTGCAAGCACTATTCCGGTTTCATCTGTTACGGTTATGTAAGTTACTCTGTGGGATTCCAGTAAAACATACAAGGCTTTTAGTATCCCTTCTGTGTCGCGTTCCCTGACAGACTTTATAACGTCAGGATGATACGATATTGAAATCGCGGCTAATTTTGAATGAGCCTCATATTCCTTAAGGTTGTTTTTTAAATTCCTTGCGGCCAGCGCAATATTTTCATTCGCGAGATTGGTTGTAAATTTATAAAACTCAAGCGACGAATAGGCTGTCATAACGACAACCAAGAAAACCAAAATAATAACTGACGGAATGAGAATATTGCCTTTAAGGCTGCGTTTTATCATTTTTAATTATTCCAGTTTTTTCTTCAGATCGTCAAGCGAGGCCAGGGCAGACTCAAATTCATAATCCTCAATCTTCCGTATCAGTTCACCGCTTCCGTCTATCCCGCGCAGGCTTTCTACAAGGCCGCAGCACTCGGGATTTCCCATCATCAGCATCGGTTCCAGTCTTTCCAAAAGTTCCCGCGCGGACTGCGCGTCATGCGTCCGGACTTGGGCGGGCTCCTGCGCATCCTCATCAAAAGACGCGGCTTCGGCGGCCAGTTCCGACAGCGCCGCGTCAAGTTCCATTTTAAAAATAGCCAGCCTTTCCCGGCTAACAAAATTTTTTCCGTCTTTAAGGTTAAACTCGACATCGGCGGCGGCTTTCTGAAGGGCAGTTTTGCCTAACTGGCCGGCGTTGCCCTTCATTGTGTGAACAAGACGGTGCGCCAATTTTATATCGCCACAGTCAAGAGCCGTCATTATTTCCTTAAATTTCTCCTGATTGTTTTTTAAGAATGTTTTTTGAAGGCTCTTTTTAAATTCCAAATCAAAATCGGACAGGTCTTCTTTATTCTGTATGTTTTTTCTCGCCGCAGATGAGCCGCTAACGGGCTTTAAATATTTAAGCAGACACCCCCACAGTTCCTGGGATGTAAAAGGCTTCCCGACGCAGTCGCTCATTCCGCTTTGTTTGTAGATATCAAGATCGCTGGACATTATGTTAGCCGTCATCGCGACTATGGGAATGCCAGTGCCAAGTTCAATGATTTTCGCGGACGCTTCAAGACCGTCCATAACGGGCATATGCATATCCATAAAAATCAAATCGAACTGCTTTTCGCCTTTTTCCATGCGGGTTTTAACCATCTTCAGGCCGATTTTGCCGTTATCTGCAATAACAGTTCTCAGGCCGACTCTTGTCAAGTGTTCGCAGATAACCTGTTGATTCATGGCGTTGTCTTCGCATAACAAAACTTCGCCGTCAAAAAAGGGCTTGTCAATTTTTTTGAAAGCGGCTTTTTGATTAACGGTATTATCATTTTCCGCGTCTATCGTGTCAAAAGTAAGCGTAAAGCTGAATTTACTGCCGATGCCCAAAGCGCTTTCTACAGAGAGTTTTCCGCCCATTAATTCCACGATATTCTTGGTTATTGAAAGGCCGAGCCCCGTGCCGCCGTATTGGCGCGTCGTGCCTGTTTCCGCCTGCGTAAACGGATCGAATATTTTTTCGATCTGTTCGCTCGTCATTCCTATACCTGAGTCTTTTATTTCAAAAAGCACCGTAACTGACTTATCGGTTTTCCCTTTTATTTCCGCGATAACCTTGACCATGCCCGCATTCGTAAATTTTACGGCGTTAGAGAGAAGATTCACGAGTACCTGCCGCAGTCTTGTGGGATCTCCAAGCGGTATTTTGCCAATGCTCGGCTCGGCGTAAAAACGCAGGTCTATTCCTTTTTCAACAGCTTTCGGCATAATCAGCGTCCGGCAGCTTGTAAACAGTTCATGCATATTGAAAGGGATATTTTCCAGTTCCATTTTGCCGGACTCTATTTTGGAAATATCAAGTATGTCGTTGATGATCTGCAGCAGCCATTCCGCGTTTGTTTGAATCTTAAAAAGATAATCCCTCGTTTTTGGAGAAGCCTCTCCGTCCAGGGCCAGCTCTGAAAAACCCATGATGCTGTTCATGGGAGTGCGTATTTCGTGGCTCATATTCGCAAGGAAGGCGGATTTAGATTGCGAGGCCAACAGCGCCGCTTCTTCCATTTCCTTACGCATTGTTATATCACGCGATATGCCTAAAAGTCCGATTACCTTTCCGTCCAGCACAAGCGGCGCTTTAACCGTCTCATAGAGCGGATTCGTCCCGTCGGCTCCGGGTATGCGCTCTTCCAGCATAATTCTCCGGCATTCGTTGATAACTTTCCGGTCCCATACCCAGTATTCTTCAACTAATTCCGGGTCTAACTTGAAACCTTCTACATCGTTTTTCCCGATAACATCTTCCTTGCTAAAACCCAAATGGGCCAAATAACTTTTATTGCATTGCATATAACAAAAATTCACATCTTTGGTAAAAATAAAGTCGGGAATTGAATCAAACAGGGTGGTAAGTACGGCGGTTTGCAGTTCCAGTTCGCGTTCCACCTTTTTACGTTCTGTTATGTCGCGGGCTATGGCTAAAAGGCCGATTACTTCTCCATCCAGCACAAGCGGCGATTTAATCGTTTCGTATAACGGCTCCGTCCCGTCAAAACGCGGCAGGGGCTCTTCGATAGTAAAGGTGCGGTTTTCGCCGATAACCCGCCTGTCCCATTTTAGGAATTTTTCCGCGGTTTCGTAATCCAGTCCAAAAGCGTCATTATCGATCTTCCCGATAACATCCTCTTTCCGGCGGTTAAAATATTCCAAAAAACTTTTGTTGCATTGTAAAAAATTAAGATGCAAATCCTTGGTAAAAATAAGATCGGGAATTGAATCAAAAAGCGTGGTAAGCGTGGCGGTTTGAAGTTCAAGTTCGCGTTCAACTTTCTTGCGATCTGTAATGTCGCGGGCTATGACAATAAGCCCTGTCATGACGCCGTTCTGCACAAGCGGCGATCTGATTGTTTCCAGAGTCCGCAAAAAACCGTCGTGATACGGCATTGTTTCCTCTACCACTATCTTTCGGCATTCTTCGAGCGCGATGCGATCCAGCTCCATGATCCGCTTTGCTACAATAGCCGGAAATATTGAAGTTTCAATGTCGTTTTTCCCGGCAACATCCGCCTCTTTAACGCCAGTATATTCTTCCGAGACTTTATTGCATTGCGTATAACGCAAATTCAGGTCCTTGCAGAAAACAATATCGGGAAGCGAATCAAATACCGCCTGAAGCTTCGCGGTTTGCAGCGCAAGTTCGCGCGTTCGATCCGTTACGACACTTTCCAGCCGTTTTCCGGCGCGGCGGCTTCTTTCAAAAAGAACGGCAAGGAGAACAAGCACGCACAGAATCAGAATAAGCGAGCCGAACAGCCACGGGCGCTGCTCCTTCAGCCGCATGGTTTCAATATTATACGTCCTGCTAGTCCACTGCTCCGCGATCCTTATGGTGTCGATCAGGGGGAGCGCCTTGTCGATAATTGAACACAGAACGGTCTGGTCTTTATTCAAGCCGAAAGAAGCGTCAAAATCCGCGCTAAAAAGATAATTGGCCTTGTAATCGGAAAATTCGTAATAATTGGTCAGGGCGGTAAGCCTGCTCTGGCTTGACATGACAAGGTCAAGCTCTCCGCGTTCCAGCGCGAAGAAAGCGTCGTCAGTGCCGGGATACTCAATTGCGTACAAGGCATCCGGAAACCAGCTTTGAAATAGATCTCCAAACGCGGAACCTTTGGCAAAACCAATTCTTGCAAACGGTATGTCGTTCAGTTCGATATTGGGGTAACTCCGCTTGGACAACAGCGCAAATCTGTCAGACAGATACGTGGTATTCGGCCATATAAATCTCTGCCTGCGTTCATCGCTTTGAATCAGGTTGGGCATGATATATGCCGTTCCGTTTTCCAGTAAATTCATAAGTTCAGGCAGCTCTGTTTTCTCGTCATTAACCAGCCTGAATTTAAACCCTGTCAGCTTCTCCATTTCGTCTAACACGTCAAAGATAACTCCTTCCCATTTCCCACTGTTTGTGTTGTAAAAACTGACAGGGTAAGACATAAATTGCGCGGCAAACGGTATTTCAGGCGTGTTACGCACATACGCCCTCTCCTCATCGGAGAGCTGTATTAGGAAATAGTTCTTTTTATAGTCATAATATCCCTGCCTGTATATTTCCGTCATGTATTTATAAGCGCCGCAGTCAAGCACCTTCGTAATAACAGAGATGACAGGCGCTAAATTCGGGTCTTGCGCCGTCAGTGAAACAGGAGTGATAATTAGCGGAAGAAAGTCTTCGGTAACAATGCCTCCGTAAGAGTCAAAGGCGGATTCCACTATGTTATTTGCAATATAAACATCGGCCTCGTCCCGCATAAGCATTTGGTAAATAATATCATGATCTCTGGCAGTAATAACTTCATAGGAACCGGGCGCAAGGGCGGAAGTAACGGTATCTATCAATGTGGTTCCTTCCATAAAAAGATAACGGACGGGTCTTGATAATACGATTTCGCCGGGGGAAGGTCTTCCTTTAATCCGCATGACTTTGGTTGAACGATGAATAACAGGGGCAGTCATATAATATATTTTCAGGCGATCTTCTGATGCCGTCAGCGCACTGAAACTGACATCGCCTGATTTCATCTTTTCCAGGATGTCGCTTAAATTATGAATCTCCGGCCTAAACCGGATATTAAACAAATCTGTCAGCCAATCGCAGAGCAGTACCGCAAATCCGCCTATCTCTCCTTCTTCATCAATAAACGCTTCTGTCGAAAAGGGCGTGCCGTAAACCAGAGAGACGTTCTTTTTTTGCAGTTCCTCAATGGCATTTATTTCGTCCGCGGTTACGCCGGGAATATTGCGGAATGAGGCGTATTGAAAAGTATTTTCATTCGTTTTATCTTCGTCTTTGCCGCATGCTAAAAACAAAACCAGCAATGGTATAAAAAACGCGACTATGCCGGCAATACGATTTTTTTTACGTACATTTGATTCCATTTACTTACCCGTTATTTCACATAATTTTTTCTTTAATCCATCACACTCAAAAAGCGCTTTTTCAAATTCAAAATCTTCTATGTGACGCGCAATAGATTCGCTTCCCGGTACAGCGCGAAGCTCGTTGATATATTTCAGGCAGTCAGGATTACCGCGTTTAAGAAGGTCTTCCAGCCTGTCAAAAAATTCTTTCGTCTCCTCCGTATTAAGTTCCGATGTTTGGGTTTCGGCAGGCTGCTCTTCAAACGGCGCGAACTGCGCGGCAAGCTCCGAAAGGGCCGCCTTCAGCGCGGCTTCAAGGAGAGCCAGTTGTTTTTTGTCAACGTGATTATTCCCGTCTTTAAGAAGATTTTCGACATCGGCGGCGGCTTTTTGCAGCTCGTCCAGCCCTATCTGGCCCGCGTTGCTCTTTAAAGTGTGCGCCAGCCTGTGCGCAAGTTTTATATCGTGATTATTAAGCGCTTCTTCTATTTCTTTAAATTTTTCCCCGTTGCTTTTTACAAATGTTCTTTTAAGACTCCTTGTGAATTCCGCGTCAAGCTCAAACGGGTCTGTTTCCGCGCTCATGTCCCTGCCGGGCCTTTTTGCGGTTACGTTTCCGCCGCTTACGGGCTTTAAGTATTTAAGGAGACACCGCCACAGTTCCTGGGACGTAAAGGGCTTGCCGACGCAGTCGTTCATACCGCTGTTCCTGTAAATATCAAGATCGTTTGACATTATGTTAGCTGTCATCGCTATTACAGGGACGCCTGTGTTAAGTTCAAGGATTTTCGCGGACGCGTCAAGGCCGTCCATTATAGGCATATGCATATCCATGAAAACAAGATCAAACTGCTTTTGGCCGCCAAGCGCCCGTCCGCGGACCATGTCTACGCCTATCTTTCCGTTATCCGCTACAACAGTTTTAAGGCCGACCCTGGAAAGGTGTTCGCAGATAACCTGCTGATTCATTGTGTTGTCTTCGCATAACAGAACTTCGCCTTCGAAGACAGGTTTTTCAATCTCTTCAAGCGCGCTTGCCTTGTCAATCTTTACACTCTCAGGTACGTCTACGGTGTCAAAAACAAGATCAAAGCTGAATTTGCTGCCGATCTTGGGAGTGCTTTCGACCAAAAGTTTCCCGCCCATCATTTCGATAATGCTTTTGGTTATCGCGAGTCCAAGACCTGTCCCGCCGTATTTACGCGTAGTCCCCGATTCCGCCTGGGTAAACGGATCGAATATTTTTTCTATCTGTTCTTCCGTCATTCCGATGCCTGAGTCTTTTACTTCAAAATGCATCGTGATTGTTTTATCAGTTTTGCCGTTTATGGCCGCCTGAAGCTTGACCATGCCGGCATTTGTAAATTTTACGGCGTTTGACAGAAGGTTTATAAGCACCTGGCGCAGCCTTGTAGGATCGCCTAACGGCATTTTTCCCATGCTTGGTTCGACATAAAAATGCAGTTGAACGCACTTTTCCACGGCCCTTGGCATGATCAATGTCCTGCAGCTTGAGAACAATTCATGCATATCAAAGGGAATATGTTCCAGTTCCATTTTGCCGGATTCGATTTTGGAAATGTCGAGTACATTGTTGATTATCTGCAAAAGCCATTCGGCGTTTGTCTGGATTTTGGCGAGGTAGTCCCTTGTTTTAACGGGAACATCTCCGTCAAGGGCAAGCTCGGAAAAGCCCACGATGCTGTTCATAGGCGTCCTTATTTCGTGGCTCATATTGGCGAGGAACGCGGTTTTTGCCCGGCTCGACGCTTCCGCGTCTTCCATTGATTTTCGCAGGGGCTTAAGGAGTCCTGAGATAAACACATTGAAAATTACAAAAACCAGCGCCACCACCATAAGCATCGCAAAAAAAAGCGCGGTCATGGCGCTGTTATATTCGCTTATGCTGTTAGGCAATACGGCTATGGAATACCAGTCCAAAATAGGCAGCGTACCAATGGCGATTTTGCCGATGGAGGAATCCAGGGTAAGAGTTTCGCCTGAAACAAGATTTTTCGCGCGCGCCAAAATGTCTATGCCGGAGCCGTACAGTTCAAAATTTATTTTCTTTTTGGAGGCCACTAATTCTACATTTTTCGCTCCCGTGATCTCCCCTTCGCCGTTGAAATAATAAATACCCGCCCTGCCCGAATAATCACTGTAAATCGTATTAACAAAATCCGATATCTCAATGCCGGTTCCGGCTATTCCAAGCGGATTGCGGTTGTCGCCGAAAACAGGCGCGTTAATCCAAAGATTCGTTATGTTAAGTTCGAAGTTATAGTTTATATTGAAATTGTAGCTTTCGGTTTTATAAAGCGTAATGTTATACCAATAATTATCCGGATTTTCCGGATCAATCAGGTATGGTTCATGATCGTCGGAATAAAACAATCTGTCAAAATTATTTACCCAGAAAACAGAGTTCGATTTAAAAACGCGGCGGTACGCTCCCAGTTCTTCAAAGGCCATGCTTTTAAGATCAGCATTTTCAGGATTGGCAAAATACCGTTTGATAATCGGCGAGTCGGCCATTTTAAGCGCGATGGAGATTTCGCTGTTTACGAAAGATTCCAGTTTGAGCTTTTCAATTTCCAGTATTTGGGTCAACTCGTTGCCGCTGTTTGTCCTGATAATCTGCCGCATGGAAAAAATAAAAGCGCTGCCGCTTGCCGCGAGAATCACCAGAAAAAACGTAACCGAAAAAATGATAAACTTGCTCATCGTGGCGCTGAAAATAAAAAAGTTGCTCATCAATTCAGCTTGATTTTTCTGCGGGGGTGCGGCGGCAAGTCCGGTCTTCATAATACAGGCGCTCCAAAGGTCAAACTTTTTTCCTCAGTTCCGCAAGCGTGACGGCGGCTGATTCAAAATCATAATTTTCCATCTGGCGTATAAGCGTATCGCTTTCCGGCGCACGGCGCAAAGTATTGATAAAGTTACAGCATTCGGGGTTGCCCATTTTTAACAGGGGCTCCAGTTTATCAAACAGCTCCCTGCAGGCCGCTTCATCAAGGGGTTCGCCCTGAACTTCGTTTTCTTCGCCGTCTTCTTCTCCAAGTTCCGCGTCAAGCTGGGAAAGCGTCAGGCTAAATTCTTTTTCCAGCATACTTAAAAGTTCGCCGGAAACTTCGTTCTTTCCGTCTTTCAGGCAGGACTCAACATCGGCTGCGGCTTTCTGCAAAAACGTTCTTTTAATCTGCCCGGCGTTGCTTTTTAATGAATGAGCAAGACGATGCGCAAGTTTTACGTCGTTCTCTTTCAGCGCGTTTGTAATCTCTTCATATTTCCGCCTGTTGTTTCTCAGGAACATTCTTTGGAGAGTTTTCTGGTATTCATCGTCGGCCTCGACTATAGAGATTTTTTCATCATCGGCTTTTTTGACCGCCATTCCGCCGCTTATAGGCTTGAAGTACTTCATCAGGCATCTCCACAGTTCCTGTGACGTAAACGGCTTGCCCACGCAGTCGCTCATCCCGCTCATCCTGTAAATTTCGCGGTCGTTTGACATAATGTTAGCTGTCATGGCAACAATCGGAACGCCGGTGTTAAGCTCAAATATTTTCGCGGACGCCTCAAGGCCGTCCATTACGGGCATATGCATATCCATAAAAACAAGATCAAACTGTTTGTCGCCCTTTTCTTTGCGGCGCTGAACCATCTCAAAGCCCAGCTTGCCGTTATCGGCGACGATGGTTTTAAGACCGACTCTGGCAAGGTGTTCGCAGATAACCTCCTGATTCATGACATTGTCTTCGCATAACAGAACCTCTCCTTCGAAAATAGGCTTTTCAATTTCATTAAATACGATTTTTTTGCTTAGTACCTCTTCATCGGTAATGTCTATCGTATCGAATGTCAAATCAAAACTGAACATACTGCCGACTCCGACCGTGCTTGAAACGGCAAGTTGTCCGCCCATCAATTCAACAATATTTTTTGTTATGGCCAGCCCCAGCCCCGTACCGCCGTATTTGCGCGTCGTGCCGGTTTCCGCCTGCATAAAAGGATCGAATATTCTGTCTATCTGCTCGCCCGTCATGCCGATGCCTGAGTCTTTTACCTCAAAGTGCATTGAGAGCGTTTTGCTCGTCTTTTCTTTTACGGCGGCGTGAAGTTTGATCATGCCGGTATTGGTAAACTTTACGGAGTTGGAAAGAAGGTTTACAAGTATCTGGCGCAGTCTTGTCGGATCGCCCAGGGGCCTCTGCCCTACGGACGGCTCGGCGTAAAAATGAAGCATAACGCCTTTTTCAATCGCTTTCGGCATGATAAGGCTGCGGCAGCTCGCGAACAGCTCGTGCATATCGAACGGGATGCGTTCAAGCTCCATTCTGCCGGATTCAATTTTGGAAATGTCAAGGATGTCGTTAATTATCTGTAAAAGCCACTCCGCGTTATCCATGATTTTGACGAGGTAATCCCTTGTTCTGGGCGAAATCTCTCCGTCAAGAGCCAGTTCCGAAAAACCCACGATGCTGTTCATCGGCGTCCGTATCTCATGGCTCATGTTGGCGAGAAAAACAGACTTGGAACTGTTTGCGTTCTTCGCTATTTCAAGCGCGGCCTGTAAATCCTGCTGTGACTTGTTTAGCTCGGCAGTGCGCTGCTGGAAAAGATTTTCAAGCCGCCTGCTTTCATAACGGTTTCTTTGAAATAAAACCAGCATGAAAACGAGCACAAGCGCGGCAAAAAGCGCTCCAATCAAAAACGGCGTTACGACATACTGAGCGCTTTCGGATCTGCCGCACGACAAAAACAAAACAGTCAGGATAGCCGGCACGAACCGAAAAAATCCGGTTTTTTTATACATATAATCCTTCCTTTTGTCCGCCTTTACTCCAGCTTTTTTTCAAGCCGGCAAGAGTGGCCTGCGCGGAGTCAAAATCATAATTTTTAATCTGCCGTATGAGAATCCCGCTTCCCTCAACAGCGCGCAAAGCGCCGGTTAATCTGATACATTCAGTATTACCGTTTTTAAGCATTACTTCCAGCTCTTCGAACAGTCTCAGCGTTTCCGCCGGCTCAAGGGCCGGGAACTGTTCCCCGCCGGATTGGGTCTCATCCTCAGGCAGCGGCGTAATCTGTGAAAACGCCGCGTCCAGTTCGGCTTTAAGGATGGCCATCTGCCGCGGATCGGCAAGATTTTTTCCGTCCTTTAGCTGTATCTCGATATCAGACGCCGCTTTTTGCAGGGAAGCCCTGCCAATCTGGGCGGCATTGCTTTTTAACGAATGAACCAGCCTGTGCGCCAGCTTTATATCGTCCGCTTCCAGCGCCTCTTTAATTTCCTCAAATTTGTTCCTGTTGTTTTTTAAAAACAAGATTTCAAGTTTCTTTTGAAAATCCAAATCCGATTCCGATTTCGGCCCGGCATCAGCGTTTTTTAGAATAACATCCCCTTCGTTTACAGGCTTAAGATATTTTATCAGGCATCTCCACAGCTCCCGGGATGTAAAGGGTTTGCCAACGCAGTCATACATACCGCTGTTCCTGTAAATATCCCTGTCATTGGACATCACGTTAGCTGTCATTGCCACTACAGGCACGCCGGTTTTAAGCTCAAGAATTTTCGCGGCCGCTTCAAGGCCGTCCATGACCGGCATATGCATATCCATAAAAATCAGATCGAACTGCTTTTTGCCTTCCTTTATCCGGTTTTCAACCATCTCAACGCCTATCTTGCCGTTTTCGGCTACAACAGTCTTCAGGCCGACCCTGGCAAGGTGCTCGCAAATAACCTGCTGATTCATTTCGTTGTCTTCACATAACAGAATCTCGCCGTCAAACAGCGGTTTTTCAGACTCGTCGAACATGATTTTTTGTTCCATTATGCCGCTGAACGACTCATCTATCGTATTGAAGGTAAGATCAAAACTGAACTTGCTGCCAAGAGCCGGCGTACTTTCCACATTAAGTTTTCCGCCCATCATTTCGATAATATTCTTTGTTATCGGAAGACCGAGGCCCGTGCCGCCGTATTTGCGCGTAGTGCCTGTCTCCGCCTGCACAAAGGGCTCGAATATTTTATCAATCTGTTCCCGCGTCATGCCTATGCCCGAATCTTTTACCTCAAAATGCATTGTGATACTGTAATCGGTTTTGCCTGTTATGGCCGCGTGAAGCTTGACAATGCCCGCATTCGTAAATTTTACGGCGTTTGTAAGAAGGTTCACAAGCACCTGGCGCAGTCTTGTGGGATCGCCCAAAAGTTTTTTCCCCATGCTCGGTTCGGCGTAAAAGTGCAGCTGGATTCCCTTCTCGATTGCCTTGGGTACGACAAGCGTTCGGCAGTTTGAGAACAATTCGCGTATATCAAAGGGAATATGTTCAAGTTCCATTTTGCCGGATTCGATTTTGGAGATATCAAGTATATCGTTGATGATCTGTAAAAGCCATTCGGCGTTTATCTTGATTTTGGCAAGATAATCCCTGGTCTTGGGAGTAGTTTCACCGTCAAGGGCCAGCTCGGAAAAACCCACGATGCTGTTCATAGGCGTCCTTATTTCGTGGCTCATGTTCGCCAGAAACACGGATTTTGAACGCGAAGCCGCCAGCGCCGCTTCTTCCATTTTTTTTCGCTCCGTTATGTCATGCGCCATGCCCAGGACTCCGGCCACTTTTCCGTTAAGATTGAGCGGCGCTTTAACCGTTTCATAAAGCGGCCGCGTCCCGTCAACACATGGAATAATTTCTTCTATTACAAAACTCTGGCCTTCTTCGATAACCTTGCGATTCCAATAATTATGCTTCTCTGCCATTTCCGCGGAAATTCCCAAACTGCTCTCGTATTTGCTGATAATATTTTCCTTATGCAAGCCGAAATGCTCTAAAAAACTTTTATTGCATTGGGTAAAACACAAGGAAGTATCCAGGGTAAAAATCAGATCGGGAATTGAATCGAACAGCGTGGTAAGAGTGGCGGTTTGAAGTTCAAGTTCGTGAGTACGCCTGCTTACAAGCGTTTCAAGGCGTTTGCTGACACGGCGGGTTCTGATAAAAAGAACGGCGACAAGAACAAGAACAAACAAAGTTAAAACAGAAGATCCTATATACCACGGACGCTGCGCTTCTACAACTTTACTGCGGTAGTCGTAAGTTCTTTGCAGCCACTTATTAGAAATCATCTCCGTATTTACAAGGTAAAGCGCCTTATCGACAATAGAGCACAGAACAGTATTATCTTTGTTAAATCCAAAGGTGGATTTGAAAGGGTTATTAAACTGATAATTGATTTTGTACCCGGTTTCTTCCATGTAATGCGTCATAATCATCAGCTCATGATTGCTCGTCAATACAAAATCAACTTCGCCGCGATCCATGCCTCTGAAAGCGTCCAGGGAACTTTCATATTCTTTGTTGGCGGAATGGTTTGGAAACCACTCGTAAAATAAAGCCGTGTGGCCGTAATCTTTTATTAAGCCGACTTTCGCGAATAAAATTTCGTTTATGCCGATGTTGCGCTGCTCCATCCTTGATATAAGCGCGGGATGGCTGACCATAATAGCGGTATCCGGCCACAGAAAATTGCCGGCGCGCTCGTCTGTATACATCAACTCAGTAATCATTGACGCCTTGCCGTCATCAAGCATTTTAAGCAATACGGGCCAGCCGGCGTCTTCACTGTTGACCGTTTCAAAACGAAGTCCCGTAAGCGCCTCTACCTCGCGCAGCACGTCGAAAGCGATTCCGTCCCACTGCTTCTCTCGCGCATTGTAAAAACTCACCGGATAATTTCCGGTCTCGGCGGCAAAGGGCACTACAGTATGCTCTTGTATGTAGGCTTTCTCTTCTTCGTTAAGCTGAATTAACAGCTTGTACTTCCTGTATTCCTGATATCCGGTATTGGACAGTTCAACCAGATGGCGGAGCGCTCCGGCATCCAGAGCTTTTTGCACAACTGAGATAACGGATCTGAGCGCGGGATTTTGCGTCGCCAGAGAAACAGGACTGTAAGTGAGGGGAAGAAAATCACTGACTACCACGTCTCCGTAAACATCGAAAAAGGCTTCTGTTATTTCTTCATCTAAATAAGCATCGGCCTCGCCTGAGTGGAGCATTTTGTGAAC
>JGI24698J34947_10000509_pt1 | contig 18302 bp, 14 predicted proteins | sample TergutMp193P3_FD_34947 | JGI IMG/M metagenome (IMG submission 34947) | reverse complement strand
AAGCAGCGGATTGCCGCTTTGGAGAACGAGGAGATTGTGGATAAGTACGCACTTTTTATGAATGCGTACCAGTCCACAAAGATTGGGTACAACTAACACCTTCATCGTACACGTATCTTCATACTGACCACTTAAGCGCTTTTCACGGCGACAAATTCGTGATAAATTTGACGATCTATAAAATTCCCATTTTGACTTTTTTGTGCTATTTATAGAATTTATATACAGCAAGCCGGAATTTACCGGTTGTTTATCAGGAAGGGGGTGATATGTATAACGAAGCGAAGGACGAATACGGGAAATGGGGGGTTGATACCGAAGAGGCGCTGAAACGCTGCGCCGCCATCCCCGTGTCCCTGCACTGCTGGCAAGGCGACGATGTGACCGGCTTCGAAAAGAACTCAGGCCCCCTTTCCGGCGGCATCCAGGCCACGGGAAATTACCCCGGCAAGGCGCGTAACAAAGATGAACTCATGGCGGATCTTGATTTCGCGTATTCACTTATTCCAGGCATAAAGCGGCTCAACCTTCACGCGCATTACGCCATCTCAGACGATGAGGTTTCGCGTGACGCGTTGGAACCGAAACATTTTGAGCCCTGGCTCGCCTGGGCGAAAGTGCGGAAAATCGGCCTCGACTTCAACGCCACCCCTTTTTCACACCCCATGGCGGACAGCGGGATGACGCTCTCCTCCCCGGATAAAGAAGTCCGTGATTTCTGGATCCGCCACTGCAAGGCAACAAGAAAAGTCGCCGCCTTCTTCGGGGAACACCAGGGCAGCCCCGCGTTACACGACATCTGGATCCCCGACGGCCTGAAGGACACACCCGCCGACAGGCTGGGCCCACGGGAGCGGCTCAGGGATGCCCTGGACGAGATCTACTCGGTGAAATACAGCAAGGACCACATCGTCGATGTTGTGGAAAGCAAGCTCTTCGGCATTGGCCTGGAAAGTTTCACGACCGGATCACTGGATTTCTACATCGCCTACGCGGCGACTCGCGGTATTTACGTGCTTCTGGACAACGGCCACTTCCACCCCACGGAGCAGGTGTCGGACAAAATCCCCGCCCTCCTCTCGATCTTCGACAAGATAGCGCTTCACGTGACCCGCTCGGTCCACTGGGACTCGGATCACGTTGTTCTCTTCGAGGACGAGGTAAAGGAGATCGCCAAGGAGATAATCAGGAACAGGGCAGAGCAAAGGGTCCTTATCGGGCTGGACTACTTCGACGCGAGCATCAACCGGATCGCCGCCTGGGCGCTTGGGGCGCGGAACTTCCAGAAGGCCCTGCTCTGGGCCCTCCTCATCCCCCACGAGGAATTCAGAAAGCTGCAAGACTCATGGAATTTCTCAAAGTTAATCGCCATGCAGGAAGAACTCAAGACCTTCCCCTTCGGCGCGGTCTGGGACGAGTACCTCGCCCGGCAGAAGATCCCCGGCGCGGACTGGTACGCGCTGGTGGAGAAGTATGAGGAAGAGACGCTGAGGAAGAGGGGGTAAACGCTTTATTGACAAAAACACCTGATCATATAGCTTGTTTTTCAAAAGTACTTTCTAACCCTCTAAAAGAAGTAACACCTTTTTTTCAGTCAAAAAACGCGGTAATCTTTAACGGTGATTGCCTTGAGATATTGCGTTCTATACCGGAAAATTCCATAGATATGATTTTTGCCGATCCTCCGTATATGCTGTCAAACGATGGATTTACCTGCCAAAACGGAAAGATGGCGAAGGTCAACAAGGGAAAATGGGATAAAAGCAATGGTTTTGAGGAAGATACAATTTTTCACAATGAATGGATTTCAGTTTGCCGTCGTATTCTAAAACCGGAAGGCACGATCTGGATTTCTGGGACATATCACAGTATTTATCAGTGCGGCTATCTTTTGCAAAATAATAATTTCCATATTTTGAATGATATTACATGGTATAAACCGAACGCGTCGCCAAATTTAAGCTGCCGCTTTTTTACGGCTTCCCATGAAACGCTTATATGGGCGCGAAAAGACAAAAAAGCAAAACATACATTCAACTATGACGAGATGAAAAACGGGCTTTTCCCGGAAGATAAACTGAAAAAAGAAAATACGCAAATGAGATCTGTTTGGTCAATAGCGACTCCAAAAAACGGCGAAAAGGAATACGGGAAACACCCTACCCAGAAGCCGCTGGATCTTTTGAGGCGTATTGTACTCGCGTCAACGAATGAAAACGATATTGTTCTTGATCCGTTTTGCGGCAGCGGAACTACAGGGGTTGCCTGTAGATGCACAAAAAACAGGTCATTTATCGGCATTGAGATCGATAGAAAGTTTTGCGCTTTGGCGGAAAAAAGACTGATGTGACGAAGAGCGTATACGACAAAAGCGTTACGCGTTATGGCTCTCTGACGACTTCACCGGACTCAATGTTATAGTAAGCGCCTATTACCGCCGCTCGCGTTTGCCTGACGATTTTGTTTTCCCTGATTAGGTTGACAACGTGACCGATGTTCGCGTGAACCGCGTCATCAACGGTTTCGCTGTCTTTGATTGCGGGGCTGATCGCGTCAATAATTGTCCGCAGATTTTCAGGGTATTCACCGCCATTTTTTGCCCCGGTAACGGCGCCGCAGCGGCTGTGCCCCACTACGACAACCAGCGGCGCCTTTAAGTGCTCAACCGCGTATTCAATAGAACCCAACGCTGCCGTATCGGCGATATTACCGGCATTGCGGATCACGAAAATATCCCCGAGTTTCTGATCAAAGTAAATCTCCGGGGAAACACGCGAATCGGAACAGGTGACGACGATGGCAAAGGGTTTTTGCCCGTCCTTTAGCGCTTCTCTGTCCTTTGCGTTGGTGTTACGCGTAATGCCCCGGTTTTCAAGGTATCTTTTATTCCCGTCCTCAAGGTATCGCAGCGCCGTCTGCCAGTCGCCGACCTGTTCGGCGGGATCATGTGTATCGTTCATATTACATCTCCTTACCCGTTTCTATTCCAAAAGTAGCGCTAAAAACGCGTCAATATCAAGGGCGTGGAAGTACAGGGAAATGTCCGCGTCCTTGAGCGCTTCTTTCAGCTCCCCCTGCTCCAGATGACGCCCTTTAAGCAAATCCCCCAACTCGGCCGGTTCGCGGCTGCCGAAAAAGTCGCCGTAGAAGGCGGTGTTGTTGATGACGCCCTCTTTCCCGAGGTCAAGGAGTATCTCGACCTTGCCGCAGCCTTCAATGCGGCGGGCTTTGCGCAGGGTATACGGCGGGGAGTTTCCGTAGTTCCAGCTCCACCGCGAATAGACCTTCTCCTTCAGCGCCTCGACAGCCGCGGTTTGCTCCGGGCCAAGTGTGAGTTCCTCCATGCCAAAAGCTGAAATCATAAAGTCTTTCAGGGCCGTCCAAAAACCTGTTACGCTCATGCCGGTTTTCATCCAGGGCCTGATATTGGTGACGCGGCTCCGCGTCGATTTCACGCCCTTTGACTCGATCTTGTCATCGCCCGGCTTCAGGGCACGGGAGAGAACGCTCATGTCTGAATCGTAGAGGATCGTGCCGTGGTGCATAACGCGGCCTTCCTTGATGTACTGGGCGTTGCCGGAAAATTTCTTCCCATCCACGGTCATGTCGTTGCGGCCTGAGATTTCGACCGGGACGCCGAAGGACAGGAGCGCGTTTCTGATGGGCTCGCAAAACGCCGCGAAGTCGATACCGCCTTGTTTATCGGCGTCCGTGATAAACGTGAAATTGAGGTTGCCAAGGTCGTGGTACACCGCGCCGCCGCCTGAAAGCCTCCTCACAACGCTTATGCCATTTTCCTTCACGAAAGCGGCGTTGATCTCCTCCATGGTGTTTTGGTGCTTGCCCACGATGATCGCGTTGTGGTTTTGCCAGAGCATGAAGTAGTTGTGTTTTCTGTCAAGGCTGTCAAAGACAAACTGTTCCAGGGCGAGGTTGCGGCTGGGGTCTGTATCGCGGCTTTCGATGTAGTAAATCATAGTCCATTAATCCTTTATAATTGACATATAGAGAATTTGGTGGAATCATTATCAAGTATAGGAGATATCACGCTGATTGGTATAGATCCTGTAAAAGAGGAGAAAGATGGCAATTATTCGTTTTAAGGGAGAGTATCCTAAAATAGGAATCCGGCCGACGATAGACGCGCGGCAGGGCGCCCTGAAGGTGCGGGAGTCGCTAGAGGCTCAGACCATGAACATGGCGAAAGCGGCGAAGGCGCTGCTTGAGAAAAACCTGCGTTATTCCAACGGTGAGAGCGTGCGGGTCGTGATCGCGGACACGACAATCGGCAGGGTGGCGGAAGCGGCGGCTTGCGCCGCGAAGTTCCGGCGGGAAAGCGTGGACATCACGCTCACGGTCACGCCGTGCTGGTGCTACGGCAGCGAGACCATGGACATGGATCCGCAGACGATCAAGGGCGTCTGGGGCTTCAACGGCACGGAGCGCCCCGGCGCGGTGTACCTGGCAGCGGTGCTGGCCGCCCACGCACAGAAGGGCCTGCCCGCCTTCGGCATCTATGGGCACGATGTGCAGGACTTAAACGACACGGAGATCCCGGCGGACGTACAGGAGAAACTGCTGCGCTTCGGCAGGGCGGCGCTCGCGGCCGCCACCATGAGGGGAAAGAGTTATTTACAAATCGGCTCAATCTGCATGGGCATCGCCGGTTCCATCATCAACTGCGATTTCTTCGAGGAATACCTGGGGATGAGGGTTGAGAGCATCGACGAGGTTGAAATCATCCGCCGCATGGAAAACGGCATTTACGACGAAAAGGAATTCCGGAAGGCCCTCGCGTGGACGAAGCAGCACTGCAAAGAAGGCTTTGACAAGAACCCGCCGGAATTGCAGCGCTCGCGCGCCGAGCAGGACAAAGCGTGGGAGTTCGTCGTCAAGATGATGTGCATCATCAAAGACCTCTATAGCGGCAACCCCAACCTGCCGGCGGGCTGTGAGGAGGAGCGGCTTGGACACAACGCGATTGCCGGCGGCTTCCAGGGACAGCGCCAGTGGACGGACTTCTACCCCAACGCCGACTTCCCCGAGTCCCTCTTATGCTCGTCCTTCGACTGGGAAGGGCCGCGCGAGCCCTACATCCTCGCGACCGAGAACGACACCCTCAACGGCGCGGGGATGCTCTTCGGGAAACTCCTGACAGGCACGGCGCAGATCTTCGCGGACGTGCGTACCTACTGGAGCCCGGCGGCGGTCAAGCGCGCGACCGGTTACGACCTCTCAGGCGCGGCGAAAGAAGCGGGCGGCATCATCCACCTGATCAACTCAGGCGCGGCCTGCGTGGACGCCTCGGGCGAGATGAAAGATGCAAGCGGCCAGGCCGTGATGAAGCCCTTCTGGGATGTCACCGAAGCCGACTGGAAGGCTTGCCTCGACGCGACCACCTGGAACCCCTCGGATTTCGGCTACTTCCGGGGCGGTGGCTTCTCGTCGCGCTTCGTCACGCGCGCGGAAATGCCCGTCACCATGTCGCGCCTCAACCTCGTCAAAGGCATAGGCCCGGTCATCCAAATCGCGGAGGGCTGGACCGTGTACCTGCCGGAAGAGGTGACGGACATCCTCTGGAAGCGTACGGACTACACCTGGCCTTGCACCTGGTTCGCGCCGCGTGTTACCGGCGCCGGGCCTTTCAAAACCGCCTACGATGTGATGAACAACTGGGGCGCCAACCACGGCTCGATTTCGCACGGCCACATCGGCGCCGACCTCATCGCGTTATGCGCCATCCTTCGCATCCCCGTCTGCATGCACAATGTTCCCGAAGACAAGATCTTCAGGCCGAACTACTGGAACGCCTTCGGCATGGACAAAGAAGGCGCGGATTACAGGGCGTGTTCTACACTTGGACCACTATACAGATAGAAGATTGAAGAATAAAAAACCACGGAGGACACATCGAACCTTTGGTTCGCGGAACACGGAGTTTTACTATTTATTTATTTTTCCTCCGTGAAACTCCGTGTACTCCGTGGTAAAATTTCTTAAGTCAAATGTTAAGGGCAAGGAAAGAGAAATATGGAGTATGCCATAGCGGTTATTGACATCGGGATGACCAACAAGAAGGTGGCGGTCTACGACGATTCCCTGCGCCAGCTTGACGCGAAATACCGCGTTTTCGAGCCGATGATGGTTGACGGCCTGCCCTGCCACGATCTTGCGGCGATGGAAGAGTGGTTCATCGCGGAACTGGCGGACTTCGCGGGAAAATACCCGATAAAGGCGCTGGCGGTCACCGCCCACGGCGCGACGTTTGTCTGCGTTGGCAAGGACGGCAAACCCGCCGTGCCCTGCGTGCTTTACACCCACGAGCCGGGCGAGGATTTCCACCGCCGCTTTTACGGGCGCTTCGGGAAGCCCGAGGCGCTTCAGGCGAGGACCGGCACGCCCGCCTTCAAGGCGATGATCAACCCGGCGAAGGGGCTCTTTTTCGTGCAGGAGAAATTCGGCGAGGCTTTCAAAAACGTGGCGGCGGTGCTGCCCTACCCCCAATACTGGAGTTACCGCCTCACCGGAAAAATGGGAATTGAGACCACCTACATGGGCAACCACACCTATTTGTGGGATCAGGTTGACGGCGCGCTTTCCTCGGTAACGCGTGATTTGGGGGTCGCGGCGCTGATACCGGGCGCACTGCACAAGTCCTGGGACGTCCTCGGGACGGTCAGCGCAGACATCGCCGCCAGAACTGCCCTCCCGAAAGAAGCCATAGTGACGATGGGCATCCACGACTCCAACGCGGCGCTGCTTCCGCATTTCGCAAGGAAAGGCGAGCGCGGCTTCATCCTCAACTCGACAGGCACCTGGTGCGTTATCATGAACCCAGTCATGCAATACGGCTTTGCGCCGGACGAACTCGGCAAGGTGGTGCTGTTTAACATTTCGGCGTTCGGCATGCCCATCAAGACGGCGATCTTCCTGGGGGGGCTGGAGTTTGAAACCTGGTCGGACCTTTTCATGAAGCGGTACAAGCGCAAGGATGTCTCCGGCTGGGATGAGGCGTTGTACCGTTCTATCCTCGGTGAGAGGAACCTTTTCCTGCTGCCCGAGTTAACGCCGGGGTCGGGGCAGTTCCCGGATTCCAGGGCGCGTGTAACCGCAGACGGAAAAAACTATTATTTTGACACACTGGACTCAGAGCTATCAATCGGCAATTATGAGATATCCGATCATAAGAATTCAGATAATAAGAGGGTCGATTATAAGCAATCTGATTATGAGAGTTCTGATCATAAGAATTCAGGTTATGAGATGTTAATCGCGGCGCTGCGTATATCGCTGGTCATGCAAACCCTTACCGCGCTGGAGCGCGCCGGCATTGAGAAAGGCTGTGATGTCTACATCGAAGGCGGCTTCCGTAAAGACGAAGCCTACAACCGCCTGCTCGCTTCCGCCCTGCCGGACAACAAGGTATTCCTGACCGACATCGACGAAGCCACGGCCCTCGGCGCCGCGATGACCGCGAAAATCGCCCTCAGCGGGAAGTCCCTCAAGGACCTGGCCGCGGATTTCGAGGTTGACTACCGCGAGCAGGAAAAAGGCTCCTTTCCGGAACTGGAGGCTTACAGGGAGGCATGGCTGGCGGAGGCGTCGCTATCGCTTTACGATAGCGGGAAGGGAATAATATAATGAAAGACGCGAAAAGATCGTAAGGAGATGACATGAAACGAAACGCGTTTGCCATGCGCCTGCGCCCCGGCTGCGAGGCTGAATACAAAAAGCGCCATGACGCGATTTGGCCTGAACTCAAGGCGGAACTTCGCAAGGCCGGGGTCTCGGATTACTCGATTTACCTGGATCCCAAAACCAACACCTTGTTCGCTTTTCAGTATCTTGCGGATGACGCGACAGACGGCGACCTGGCACGGAAGGAGATTGTCAAAAAATGGTGGCACATGATGAAAGACGTTATGGACACCAATCTCGATGAGTCGCCCGTAAGTGACGCTCTCGAAGAAATGTTTCACATGGATTAAATAATGAGCATAAAAGCGTTAGTTGAAATATCCCGTTATTACGGCAGAGATCCCGATTATGTCCTGGCCGGAGGCGGGAACACTTCCTGGAAGGACAGGGACACCCTTTTTATCAAAGCTTCCGGCAGCTCCCTGGCCGCCGCCGTCGCGGATTCTTTCGTGAAAATGGATCGAAACGCCCTTGCCCTTATCTGGGAAAAGAAATACTCTCCGTCCGATGCGGAGCGTGAAAGTGCCGTTCTCGCCGATATAATGGCTTCCAGAAAAGCCGGTGAGTCGAAGCGGCCCAGTGTCGAGGTGCTGTTACACGATATTATGCCTTTTGGCTATGTGGTTCATCTCCATCCCGCGCTGGTGAACGGCCTCACCTGCTCATTGCGCGGAGAAGAGGCAATGCGGGAAATTTTCGGGGAAAAAGCCCTCTGGATTCCCTCGACCAATCCCGGTTATGTGCTATCCAAAAGGGCGAAAACAGCGATGAACGCTTACAGCTTAACGCACGGAGAGACGGCGGCGCTTGTCTTCTTGCAAAACCACGGCATCTTTGTGGGGGACAACAACGTGGACGGCATAAAAGAAAAATACGATGAAATAATGAGCAAAATCGGCGCTTGCATAAAAAGGCGGCCTGATTTCTCAAGTGAAAAATGGTACACGGATGCTACATTTACCAGTAGTCGAGCGATTGATATAATCTTGAACACCCTCGCGGAGCTTGCCGGGGCCGCTGTTTTTTTGCATTCCGGGGAAATCACGTCGCTGGTTAAAGACCGCGCTTCCTTCGCGCCCGTATCATCGGCATTTACGCCGGATCACATTGTATACGCCGGGAGCGATCCGCTTTTTATTGAGGTGAATACAGCCGCCGGAATTCAGGACGCATGGAAAAGCCATACAGAGAAAACCGGCAGGAGTCCGAAAATAACCGCCGTTCAGGGTGTGGGCGTCTTTGGCGCGGCGCCCGCGGAGAAGGCCGCGTCTTTGGCGCTTGATCTCTTCATGGACTCGATTAAGATCGCGGTTTACTCCGAATCGTTCGGCGGCCCAAAGTTTATGACGCGTGACGAAATAGACTTTATCAATAACTGGGAGGCGGAACGTTTTCGCACGAACGTTTCGGTTAGGTGAAATGAAAACCAAAGCGATTCGTATATACGGGGTAAACGATTTAAGGCTTGATGAATTTGAACTTCCTGAAATTCGGGACGATGAAATATTTGCAAAGGTTGTTTCCGATTCAATCTGCATGTCCAGCCACAAACTGGCGATGCAGGGAGAAAAGCACAAACGTATACGCCACGATCTGGCCAGGCAGCAGCCCATAATTGGCCACGAGTTCTGCGGCACAATCGAAAAGGTGGGGACAAAATGGTCCGGCAAATTCAAACCGGGAGACAAATTCGCGATACAGCCGGCCCTGAATTATCCCGGCGACGACGGCCTTCCCACGTTATGGGCTCCCGGTTATTCCTACGAGTACACAGGCGGCGCCGCCACGTACATCATCATCCCCAAAGAAGTGATGGAGATGAACTGCCTTTTATCGTACCACGCCGATAATTTTTACATGGGTTCTCTCGCGGAACCCGTGTCCTGCGTTGTAGGGGCTTTTCACGCGCAGTATCACACCCGAAGCGGCTCATACGTTCACTCGATGGGGATTGCCGAAGGCGGTTCAATGGCCCTTCTTGCCGGGGTTGGCCCCATGGGGTTAGGCGCAATCGACTACGCCATACACAATCCCCGCAAACCGTCGAGGCTTGTTGTTACCGATATTGACGATGAACGCCTGACGCGGGCCGCCCGGCTTTTAAGCCCCGAAGAGGCAAAAAAGAACGGCGTGGAACTTACGTATGTCAATACCAGGGATTTAGCCGATCCTGTTGATCATTTGCGGGATCTTAACGGCGGCAAACTCTACGATGACGCATTTGTCTTCGCCCCGGTTAAGCCGGTGGTGGAAATGGGAGACCGGCTTCTTGGCCGCGACGGGTGCCTCAACTTCTTCGCGGGCCCGACGGACACGGCCTTCTCCGCAAGTTTTAATTTCTACAACGTGCATTACGAATCCCACCACATCGTTGGAACGTCGGGCGGCAACACCAGCGACATGAATGAGTCACTCGCAATGATGGCCGAAGGCCGCCTCAACCCGGTTTTCATGATCACCCACATTGGCGGCCTTGACTCCGCCGCGAAAGCGACTATTGATCTCGACAAAATTCCGGGAGGGAAAAAACTCATTTACACGCATAAAAGTCTTCCGTTAACCGCCATTGATGATTTTGGAGAACTTGGAAAAAGCAATCGCTTTTTCGCGGATCTTGCGGAAATCTGCGCCCGTCACGGAAATTTATGGAATGTGGAGGCGGAAAATTATCTTCTGGAGAATGCGCCTGAGATTTAATGCAGCATAACCTGCCCGCCCGTTACCGGAATTGCCTGACCGGTTTCGTATTCCTGCTCAACGACATAGTAGAGCGCCCGTACAAGGTCTTTGCCGGTGCAGCCCCGTTTCATGGGTACCTTTGACTCGTAGAAAGAGCGTACATCGGCGACGGTTTTCGCGCCGGGAACCTTGCCTGTCTTGAGGTACTGGACGAAGAGGCCGTTTTCAGGGTGCGACCACAACGGGCCGTCGAGGAAGTTGCCGGGACAAAGGGCGTTAACCTTGATGTTGTACTCCACCAGTTCCAGGGCGAAGCTGGCGACGAGGCCGAGACCGCCGAACTTGCCTCCCGCGTACGCCCCGTTTTTATTGGAGCCTTCAAGACCCGACTTGGAGTTTATCTGCACTATGTCCGTCTTCCATGTTGGGGCCGTTAGGTGCTGAGCCCTCATGAGCCGGCCGGCGAACTTGCACATAACAAAAAAGCCGGTGTAATTGATGTCGGTAACGAATTTAAAGTCTGAAAGTGGCTGCTGTAAAACACTGCCGGCCTTTAGCACTCCCGCGTTGCTGACGCAAAGATCGAGGCCGCCTGTGAGTTCGGCCACGGAATTGAACATCTTCTCGACAGAGGCTTCGTCGCAGACATTTACCTCAACGCCAAGCGCGGCGGTTCTCCCTTCCGCGGCGTTGATCTCATCCGCCAGCTTACCCGCACCCTCAGCATTGAGATCGGCGATAAAAACAAAGGCCCCAGCCGCAGCCAGGTTCCTGACGATCTCCTCCCCGACGCCCTGCGCGCCGCCTGTAACAAGCGCAACGCGGTTTTTAACCACCGCCGCTCTTTCTTCGGCCTTGATCAACGGTTCCGGTTTTGATGGGTATATCACTTTGGGAGAGGCGTTCTCCGCCATAAGGCGCATTCTTGCAAGATTGATTTCTTCATCTATCCAATATAGAGCTTCGTGTTTACCGTTGACGCATAACGCCACACATGAAGGAATCAAAACCATGCCCTCGTCCAAACTGTTAGCCGCCACGACTTTCTTCCATTCATCGTAAGCCTTGCGAATAACAGGCGCGGCATTCTCCCAGCTTTCATCGGGAGCTATCTCAACACGCATTGCCCCGACCGGTTCCGGCTCTTTTCCAACGGCATCGTAATGCACAACCTGCGGTTTCCCGCTTAGATCAATACAAAGCCCACGGATAAGGGGAGCAAAAGTTCCGTAATTCATGTTAGTCTTCCTTTGTCTATCTCAACCGCTAGCATGGCGGCTGATTCAGCGGGATGAAAAAGATCCAGCCTCTTCCCTAAACCCGCGTAAAACGCAAGCCGCTGGGTAAGGGCGGTGGAAGCGAGGGGATTGCTCTCCGAAAAAAGCCCGTAGCGCTCGTCCACTGACGCGAGACGCTCGTGGGCGATAAGGGCCCATGTGGTATCCAGCAGATGATGAAACTCTTCCCGCAGCACTTCGGGGCAGTTAAAGGACTGGCGGGAGCTGTTGATATCAACACCTGAGATTTCCATCAGGCCCCGCTCCGCCGAAAGCTTCCTGAGGACTCGGAGCTGCTCCTGCGTATTCCTCGGGGGCATATACGTGACCGCAAGGAAGCCCATCCCTGAGAGTTCCGCAAACAGTTCCTCAATAAAGTCGTCTTCGAATTTTTCGGCCTTCTTGTCACCCGTGGGAGACTCCCCCACATCGCCGAGATAGGCGTAGGCCGGAATCGCGGAGATCGATTTGGCGAATGACGTTACGCGCTTGGCCGGAATACATTCATTTTCATCGGGCTGAATATAAATACCGGGAAGAATTTCCGATTTCAAAATACCCAAAAGGTCATAAAGGTAATGGGGATTGGCGGGATCAGATAATATAGTTTCCAGTTTTTGTGAAACTGTCACGCCCAGCTTTGATTTCAGTCCTTTTACAAGTTCGGGCCCTTTGCCGAATTTCAGAATGACCTTCTCCGCCATCGCCGCGGTGAGGTGCCTTTCCGTGATCCCCCCTCCCTCGCTATATTTTGAGCGGGCGACTACATCCCGCTCAAAATCAATCTCAGAAAATCCTGCTTCACGAAGCAAACCGTTAGCCGAAACTGTCATCGCGCGTGTCCGCTTCAGCCGTTCAGCCCTGAGCGGCGCGAGGAAATTAGCCGCCGCCGGTATAGAACGGCTGGGAATACCCTGCACGGTCATGTAGGCGTAACCTTCCGAATCGGGGTTGTTGATTTTCCTCGTTGCGAAGGGGCCGGGCTTCCCGTCCACGCCGGTCTTGAAACTTACCCGAAGCTCAAAACCAACACAGCCGCCTATCCCCAAAAGGGCGCAGGCCGCGATCATCTCATCCGCGGCGGCGATGGAATCGTGATCCACCGAGCCGGCGGCGCCAAGCCCTGCGTTTCTGGCCATCAGGGCGGCCATGCTGGGGGTATATGGACTAAAGCTGTAAATCGTGTGGATGTGGTTGTTTATCTCCATGAAAGCACGGGGAACGTCTTTTGATTTTGAGTCTCCCGCTTCCAGAGAGCGCAGGGCAGAGAGCCGCCCGGCCTTATCCAGTGCCGCATCATTTATCGCGTCGATATACTCCTTCATACTCCGACCACAACGATTGGTATATTCATTATACCCCAATCCTTCAATGTTTTCTGAGTATCAGCACATTCCAGGACGCGGGGGCCAAATGGGTTATCAACTTTGTCCCATCGAAGCTGCCTCCGTTTTGTTTTTCCGGGCAGACAATCTCGCCCTTGACGGAGTTCACGGCCTTCAGATCGTTATTATGAAACGCAATATGCTCATCTAGCGCATAACCCTCATAACCAAAAATATTGGCCTCAAGCTCCATCTCCCCGTCAAGGCTCCTGTTAACGGCGAAAATCGCAAGCTCGTTTTTTTCGTCATTATGAACAGCGACGGTTTCAAGATACGGAATATCCGTATATTCTTTTGAATCATACCGATTGCAGTTAACAGGGCAGCGAAGCACCGTGCCGCGGCCGTAACGTGAAGCGTGCATAAACGGATAGAAGATCGACTGACGCCAGGCTTTTCCCCCGGGCTCCGTCATGATAGGCGCAATTACATTTACAAGCTGGGCAAGGCAGGCGATCTTGACCCTGTCGGCGTTTTTCAGCAGGGTGATGAGCATGCAGCCCACAACAAGGGCATCCTCCATTGTATAGATATCCTCAAGCCGCGGCGGCGACTCGATCCACTTCTCGATTTTTTCGTCCTGGCCGTTGCTGTGAAACCACACGTTCCATTCGTCAAACGAAAGGTTTATCTGTTTCTTGCTTCGCTTTTTCGCTTTAACGTAATCGCAGATCCCCGTTACGGTTTTTATGAACGAATCCATCTCCATGCTGCGGCCAAGGAAATTGGGCGTGTCGTTTTCGTTGTTGGCAAAATAAATATGAAGTGAAATATAATCCACATGCTCGTAGGTATGATCAAGCACGGTTTCTTCCCATTTTCCGAATGTAGGCATACGGGCATTGGAACTGCCGCAGACAACAAGCTCTATCGAAGGGTCAGTCCACTTCATTACCTTGGCGGATTCGACGGCAACGCGCCCGTATTCATCGGCGGTTTTATGGCATATCTGCCAGGGGCCGTCCATTTCATTGCCCAGGCACCAAAGCTTGATATTATGAGGATCGTTTACCCCGTGGCTCCTGCGCAGATCGCTCCAGTAACTCCCTTTCGGGAAATTGCAGTACTCCAGAAAATTCCTCGCTTCGTCGGGCCCGCGGGTTCCCAGGTTCACGGCCATCATAACATCCGATTGCGCGCGACGCGCCCATTCGGCGAATTCATTGGCGCCGAATTTGTTGGATTCAAGGGTCGCCCACGCGAGGTCCATCCTTGCAGGCCGTTTATCCAGGGGCCCCACCCCGTCTTCCCAATTATAGCCTGACACAAAATTCCCGCCGGGATAGCGCACTAACGGCACTCCCAGTTCCCTTACCAGATCAATAACGTCTTTTCTAAAACCCTTTTCATCGGCATCCGGATGTCCCGGTTCGTAAATCCCGCGATAAACCGCTCTACCTAGATGCTCAATAAAAGAACCGTAAATGCGTTTATCAACTTCCCCGATGGAAAATTCCTTATGAAGGGTAATACTCGCTTTCATGTTGACTCCTTTTTTAAAAAACAGCCGCCGTTGCTCACGTCAATTCAAGCGTCACCACGGATTTGGACGGCAGGTTCAGCTTTAGCTTTCCGTTTTCCGTTGACACAGCTCCGGTGAATTCACGCGTTTTTACCTTTTCGCCTTCATCAAAGGTATTATGATCGCACATATTTTCGGACGTTATGATCCAGCCGCCTGAATATTTCGGCGATATACCGCGAAAATCAATTTGAACGGTTTGTTCGTTTTTGAGATCGATGTTGGTCAATGAAACATGAATCTTCCGGGTATCGTCTTCGGAAGCGCTGGCGGTTACAACCGGAACGGGAGCGAAGCTTTCGCTTTCAATATGAACGGGAAGCATAAGCGCGTCATGATGTACCTTGTACATGTCAAAGGCGTGATACGTCGGCGTCAGCAGCATGGAAGCGCCTTCGGTCAGAATCACCGATTGAAGCACATTGATCGTCTGCGCGATATTGGCCATGCCAACACGCTCGCAATGGTTGTTGAAAATATTAAAGTGAATCCCCGCGACCAGCGCGTCACGCAGCGTGTTCTGCTGATAGAGGAAACCGGGATTGGTTCCCGGCTCCACGTCGAACCATGTCCCCCACTCGTCAACAATTAATGCCGCTCTTCGCTTTGGATCGAACTCGTCCATTATGGCGCTGTGCTTCCGGATAAGCTCGTCCATAAAATACGCCTTGCGCATGGTTAAAAACCATTCGGCCTCGTTGAATTGCGTCGCGGAACCCTTGTGGCTCCAATCGCCCGGAACGGTATAGCAGTGAAGGGAAAGACCGTTAAGCGCATTTCCCCGCTCGCCGCAGGTCTTTTCCATCAAAACCCTGGTCCAGTTGTAGTTGCTGTCGTTGGGGCCGCAGGCGATTTTATAGGGAGCGGTATCGCCGTATCTTCTGGTATATGTCGCGTAACGCCGGTAATTGTCGGCGTAGAATTCCGGCGTCATGTTCCCGCCGCAGCCCCAGCTCTCGTTGCCGATGCCCCAGAAACGAACCCGCCAGGGCTCTTCGCGGCCGTTCTTCTTGCGCAGATCCGCCATCGGGCTTACACCGTCAAAATTGCAGTACTCAACCCACTGGGATAATTCCTGAACCGTACCGCTTCCGACATTCCCGCAAATATAAGGCTCACAGCGCTGACCATCGGGTTCAGAAAGTTGTTCACAGAGATCGAGGAATTCATGGGTGCCGAAGCTGTTATCCTCAATAACGCCGCCCCAGTGGGTGTTGATCATCCTGGGCCGCTCTGAGCGCGGGCCGATGCCGTCTTTCCAGTGGTACTCGTCGGCAAAGCAGCCGCCCGGCCAGCGCAGATTCGGAATCCTGATCTTCTTCAACGCGGCGACCACGTCCTTCCGTATGCCACGGACATTCGGGATCGGCGAATCCTCCCCAACCCAGTAACCGCCGTAAATACAGCGGCCAAGGTGTTCCGAAAAATGACCGTAAATGTGGCGGCTAATCCGCGCGTTTGCCTCCGCGGCGTTAACAATGATCTTGTTCATATTGACCTCATGGTTTAATCATGAGATCATTTTATTGATAATGTGTATAATATCAAGTGGCAACTCACATTACTTCTTAAAACGAAATACATTCCACGAGAGTTTTTTGAGATTCGCGCAGAGCCTGCCGTTGCTTATTTTGGCGTCGGGGTTGACTGTCGGGACAACGTTGTCAGGAGCTTCGTAGGTGTTACCGGCGTTCATGTCATCGCTGTAAAGCCGGATATGCTCGACAAACTGATACCCATCGAAATGTTCAGTTTCGATTTCAACAGCGCAATCTTCTTCCCAGTCGCGGTTTATAGCGAAAATATTCAGCTCTCCTTTTTCTTCGTCGTAGGCCGCCGCCGTATCAATGAAATCGACGTTTTGCTGAGTATAAAACTGGGCGCTGTCGTTCATCGCGTATCCCGGAATATCGAAGGTATCGCAATCCACGACGGTCTTGAGCGATATCCCCCGTCCGTAACGCATGAGCTGCGTGAACGCGTAATGACCGGCTGTCTTCCAGACATGGTCGTGATTCGTCATTGCGACCGTTTGCAGGCCGCCGGTCATGCAGCCTATCTTGACCCTGTCGGCATGGCGCAGGAACGTAAGGATGGTCGACGCCGACGTCAGGGCGTTCAACATATCCCCGCCCCTCGGGAACCTCCTCAGCGTCATATTGTCCGGGTCGTGGCGGACATATTTGCTTTCAGCGTTAGGCGCATAATGCGGTGCGAGGAAGTTGTGCATCCCGCGCCCTGGGTTCAGCTTTTGCGGCGGCTGCGGCATCGTCCCGTATTCGTCGAAAGAGAGCATCATTGTTTTTGGCGAGCGGTACCGGGCTTTCACAAAATCGCATAACGCTATTTCAGTATTAATGTAGTCCTCGAAGTAGCGAGAACCGCCAAGAAGCGCCGCGTAATCACCGGGAGGCGCCGAATGGTAAAAATGCAGAGAAATGTAGTCCACTGTTTCATAACACTGCTGCAGAACATCAAGATCCCATTTCGGGTAATGCGGCATGGTAAGAGACGTCGATCCGCAGACGACCGTTTCGATCGATGGGTCGATCATCTTCATTACCTTTGATACCTCGTTGGAAAGGACCCCGTAGCCTTTGGGATTGAACAGCCACGAGCCTATCTGCCATGGGCCGTCCGCCTCGTTTCCGAGGTACCAGGTTTTTACGCCGTAGGGGGCCTCGCGCCCGTACTTCCTGCGCAAGTCCGACCAATAGCCGCCGCCCTCGTGGTTGGTATACTCGATTAACTTGATCGCGTCGTTGATGTCGCCCGTCCCGAGGTTGATCGTGTACATTGCTTCAGTACCGGCGCGCTCCGCCCATTCGAGGTATTCGTCGTGCCCCACATCATTTGGTATGTATTGTTTCCATGCCGGGTCGAGGTGGGTTTTCCTCTGTTCCAAAGGGCCGATGGAATCTTTCCAGTCCCAACCGGACACAAAATTGCCGCCCGGAAGGCGCACGGCCGGAAGCCCGGAGGCTTTCAGGGCCTCGATCCAATCGCGCCGAAACCCCTTGTCGTCCGCCGTTGGATGCTTGGGGTTGTACATGCTCCCGTTTACCATCGTGCCGATGGGCTCAAGAAACGCGCCGTAAAGCCGCGGTGAGATATCACCAATTCTAAAATCGTGATGAACCAGTATCCTTGCTTTTTTAGCCATATTATTGTCTCTCCTTTTCATTTTCCATTCTATTGTCGAAGGTAAAATATACCACGAACCGAAGAATTTCGCACAGGGCTCACAGAGGAACAGAGGACACAGGGAAATAAGATTAACCACGAACCACACGAACAATGACGAACCCAAGAATTTCACACGGAGGACACAGAGGGAAGAACACGGAGGGCACGGAGGGAAGAAGCTCTCGCAGAGACGCTGAGAGCGCAAAGAGTTCAGACTGGTTAGTTAGATGATCGATTTATTCTTTATTTATTTTGATTGATAAATTGAGAGAAGATGACGCGCAGCTCTCAAGTTACGCGCCACCCTCTGTGTCCCCTGTGATCTCCGTGCGCTCTGTGCGAACTCTTTCTGTTTTACTTCCTGCGCTCTGTTGTCCCCTCGTCAACGCTCGCCTCGATCTCTTCCTTGAAGGCGCTCTTGCCGCGGTGGACGTTGTCAACGACTTCGCGGACTCCGGCGCGGACGCGGGGGGTCTCGTTCTTGATGACGATCTCGCCGTCGGCGTGGCCGTGGAGGAGGCTTTTCACGTCGCGCTCAAGCTCGTCGTAGGTGGG
>JGI24698J34947_10000507_pt1 | contig 18338 bp, 15 predicted proteins | sample TergutMp193P3_FD_34947 | JGI IMG/M metagenome (IMG submission 34947) | reverse complement strand
CAAACTCCCTTCCACGCGAAATAGCCCTGCATGTTTTGCGCGGTATAGCCGCTTGGGTCTCCGCGGTCAAAAGGCCGGGCGATAACCCAGTCATGGGGCAGGTTCACGCGCTTCCATGTGCGGTCGCAAAACCTAGTCTTTGGGGCGTTTTTCGCGTCTCCAAGCAAAAAATTCCAATCTTTGTTAAAAAGCGAGGCTGTCGTGTCTTTCATGCCGCTTATTATACCATATTTTCCTTGAAAAAATTGGCAAATCATGATAAAATGCCTAATCTGACTAATTTAAGGGAGGAATTATAATGATAACAAAAAAAATCGCGGGATTACTGCTCGTTTTTGTATTAATTTTTGCCGTAAGTTGCGGTGATAAGGATACTAGTATTGGCGGTGGTGGCGGCGGATACAGAGGCCCGCAATTACCTGATGACCCGTTAAAAGATACATATAAAGACTACTTCCTTATAGGAAACATCATTAATTCTACATACATGACCGGAAGGCATTTTGAGCTTTTAACGGAACATTACAATACCGTAACCTGCGAAAACGACATGAAACCGGATGCTTTAGCGCCTTCATCCAACGGAGGTTCGTACAGGTTTTCAACAGCGGATGCTCAGGTACAAGCGATGCTTGATGCTAAAATGAAGGTTCACGGTCATACGCTTGTTTGGCATAGCCAAACGCCCGGATGGTTGACCTCAAGCAATGCGGAAGCAAACATGAAAAAATACATTACAGATGTTATGGCGCATTTTAAGGGCAAGGTAACTTCATGGGATGTGGTAAATGAGGCAATGAAAGATCAAGGGCTTTCAAACTATCAGGATCAGATCTTTAACCAAGGTAAATGGAAAGAGTACCTGCGCAATACAACAGATAGTGATAACGATGGGAGCCCTTGGTATCAAGCAATAGGCGACAGTTATATATACACTGCCTTTAAGACAGCCCGCGCCACCGATCCGGCTGCGGTTCTTTATTACAACGATTTCGGACTTAACGGCACTTATAAACCGAGGGCAGTCTACAATATGATCAAAGAGATCAATGAAGATTGGAAAAATGATAATGACAATACCGATAAAAGCAGAAAACTTATTGAGGGTATTGGTATGCAGGGTCATTACAACACATCGTGGATGAATACCGAAGATGGTTTTAACAGACTGAAAGGAAATATTGAAAAGTACCTTGAACTTGGCATTCGTGTAGACATAAGCGAGTTGGATATCGCAGTCGGAAGCGACGCACAAGGAACCGGCCAAAATACTTCTATGTCATCTAGTGACGCCGAAGCGCAGGCTAAAGCATACGCGAAACTTTTCAAGACTTTAAAAGAATTAAACGAACAATATCCCGGACAAATAACTCGCGTAACCATGTGGGGCATAGACGATAAAACCAGTTGGAAATCCAAGGGAAATCCCTGCCTTTTTGACGGTAGCCTAAATCCCAAACCAGCTTTTTACGCGGTTTCAAATCCTGCAAAATATTCAAATTAAGGGCGAGTATCCATGAAAAATCTCCTTATTACTGCCTTAATGGCGGCTGTTCCTGTTTTCTTTATCTTTGCCTGCACAGGGACTCCCGCAGGCCAGGCTTCCGCGGGAAGCGGCGGCGGAGCGCTTACAATTAATTACAATGAATACCGTCAGGAAATAGACGGTTTTGGCGGTTCAAACGCATGGACAAGACTGCCGCGTGACAGGGAAGCGGCGCAGGAAGTTGTCGAACTGCTCTACTCCAAAACCAAGGGAATGGGCTTTACTATTTTACGCAACCGCATTCCCTTTAAGGAGCGGCTTGCCGAAGACGACAACCCAAGCAATAACGACGGCTTCCTTGTAAGAAAAAGCGATAATACTTACGATTTTACCGCAAATGCCAATGGCAGTAAAACTTTTAATCTTAACTGGGGAGCGTGGGATCTTGATTCTACAAAGAGGCTTATCGCTTCCATTCATGCGCTTGGCAATGACGGCCCGGAAGAGCTTGTAATAATGAGCACCCCCTGGACTCCTCCTAATAATCGCGTAACGCAGTGGAAAGAAGACGTTGCCGGTATAAACGACAGGCTGAACGGCGCAATCAACTGGAACATACCCGATGTTTGGGGAAGGCTTAAAAAAGATAAATACAACGATTATGCCGATCTTTTGGCGGATTATGTGATTAATTTTGAAAAAAACATGGGGCATCCTCTTTCTATTCTGTCGATACAAAACGAACCTAATTACAAGGTAACGTACGAATCCGCTTACTGGAACGGAACAGACCTCCGCGATTTTCTTAAAATTGTCGAACAGCGTTTTCATGGAAAGGGTGTTTCCTTCGGGCAGGGAGGCATAGGCATAATGATGCCGGAATTTGAAAACTTCGGCATTGTCTTCAGCACCATGATAAAACCGTCAATCGACGATCCTGCCTCGCAAAGAATCATTTCCCACATCGCCCTGCACCAATACAACGGAGCCTACGATTCGTCCATGTTTGCGGGTTCAAAGGCTTTTCCGGAAATTATCGCGACAGGCAAACGTTTCTGGCAGACGGAAGTTTCAGGCTCAGGGCCCAACCTTCCGGCAGGCACCGGAATTGAAAACGCCCTTTACTACGCCAGAATGATCCACTTTGACATGACTCTCGCGGAAACGAACGGCTTCCTTTACTGGTGGCTTTGGACAAACAATGCCGAAAGAAATTTTCCCGGCGCTTTGATTATGGTAGAAGACGGCGATACAGTCATCACAGCCAAGCGTCTTTACGCTATGGGGCAATATTCGCGCTTTATCCGTCCCGGCTGGAAAAGAATTGACTGTGTCAGCTCTCCTGCAAATTTGGTTTTTTCAAGCGCGTACCGCAATCCAAAGACAAACGAGATTGCAATTGTGATAATCAGCGAAAGAAGCAGTGTTGCAAACATATCCCTGAATTTGGCGGAAGCGGAATTCAACCAGTTGAACATTTGGCGGACAACGGCAGTCGAAAACTTAAAATCTCTTGGTAAGCAGAAAGTTTCACGTAACACTGCAAATGTAAATATTCCGCCAAAATCCATTACTACGCTTTACGGGACGGTAAAGTAATTTTTACGGAAATTTTTAATGGGAAGAACCGGAAACATCAGGATTTTAATTATTGAAAATTATCCCTTGTTCAGCAAGGGCCTTGTTTCTCTTATTCAGAATACTCCCGGATACAGCGTTGCCGGAGTCGCGTCAAATATCGCTTCCGCGATGCAAATTGCGGAAAAAGAGAAACCTCATCTTGCAACGCTGGAAATAAATCTTGGTGACGAAAACGGCATGGAGCTAATCCCGATGCTAAAATCTGTCAATCCTGAAATCGTTGTTTTGATTCTGTCCATGTACGATGAAAAGTACTATTCCGAAAGGCTCCTTCGCTTAGGCGCACGCGGTTATATCATGAAAACTGCGGACGGCGATAATATTATGAAGGCGATAAAAACCGTTATGGCCGGAAAAGTTTTTTTAAGCGAGAACGAGAGGGACAGGGTTTTTCAAGCCATGACAGAGGAAAGCCTGCGGGGAACAAAGGACTTGTCTTTGTCTTCAAGAAGACTGACAGACAGGGAACTTCAGGTTTTTTCCATGATAGGCAAAGGGTTTGGAACTATCGAGATCGCTTCCCAGCTTGATTTAAGCACAAAGACGGTAGACACCCACAAGGAGCATATAAAACAGAAACTGCACTGCAACACGTCGCAGGAACTCCGTCAGTTTGCGATAGAATGGGCCAACAATTCGGTAAATCCTTAAGTTATAGAAAAATTATTTGACTATTTTAATATCATCAAACCAGACGCAAAGTCCGTTCATGCTTGAGTGTTCCGCTACAAATTCAAGCTGTTTTACGCTGTTCCATGAAAATTTTCCCTCAGGCGCCAGCCATTTTTGAGTCGCGCCGATCCATGCTCCATGTTCGCTCATATCCGCAAGCGGTATGCGAATAACGCGCCACTTTCCGTCCGGTGGGAGTATTTTTTCATCTATCGTATAACGCATTCGCCAGGGAATAGAAGACGAGCTCTCGTCGTTAACAAAGCGAATGTCAAAGCTGACCTGTTTTTCCGCACGCGTGAAAAATTCAAGGCTGTATCCTGAAGACGCAAGGGAACTGAGATCACCGTAATGGGCAAAATTAAACCAGAAAATATTATACCTGTCCGAGTTTCCCCAGCGGATTGCAAACTCTCCCCGCGCCGCGCCTGTATCGTATAAGCTAAAGTCGGTATTATCGCCCCAACAGCCGGCTGAAAAAATACGGTTTGGATAGTCGTCGAATATGGTAAAACCTGTTTCCATTGCCTGAACAGTGCGCGGTTTTTGAGGCGGCGGCGTAAGGCCCATAGCGCGGACTACTTCTACATTCAAGTCGGTATTAAAATCCCCGTAACCGTCAACGAATACGCCGAAACCTCCGTAATAGTCCCAGCTTGCCCGCGCAATATTGCGCCTGTCAAGAGCGTCCGCGGTAAACTCGTACCAGCGCACTCGATCTTCCTGCCGGCTGTTAATCATTAATACGCCGAACTCGCCGCAGAAGACTGGAACTCCTCGCTCTTTGGAAAAAAAGACAGCTTTGTTCAGCGTGTTGTAAAGCGTCTGCGGAAGGCTGTCTTTCGCGTAACTGTTATTCAGAGAGCCGTCAACCCATGTCCCTCTTAAATCGGAGGGTACCTTCGGCATACGCCTGCTGTCCGCGGGAAAAGGAACACCCGCGAGAGAGCCTAACAACGGCGGGCCACCCCAGTTGGCGCCCTGATGAGTAAAAAGAAACGGGTCGTAAAAGTGAAAAGTATAAATCAGATTTTTGTCGCCGTAAACAGGAATGGCGGATAATTTACCTATGGAATTGTAATCGGTACCGCCGACAATTATCGCGTGCTTTTTGTCTATGCGGCGGATCGCGTCAATCGCCAGACCTTGCACTTCTCCCCAGCGTTTGTCTGAAATTCCGTGAGGCTCGTTCAGTATTTCATAAACCACAAAATCACTGCGGTCTTTATAACGCTGGGCCACTTGAGTCCAAACAGGAATGAGAATTTTATCAATATCATCGCTAAGTCCCTTCACAGGATCAAAAGAGTGATTGTCAATTATGATATAAAGCCCGTACTTTTCCGCCCAGTTTACGGCTGTGTCAAGAAATTTCAATAGAAGCGTATCCAGCCTGTAAGACGAAGATCCATCCGTCATGTTGTGCATTTTTATCGGAAGACGAATCACATCCGCTCCAAGACTTTTTACATTAATAAAATCCTGCTCGGAATATTTTGTAAAAGGAATTGAATGTGCGCTGTTTGTTTCAAACCAGCCGGAAAAATTTACTCCTTTGGAAAAAGGCGCCGAAAGAGGGGCCGCGTCTACAGGCCCCGTTTCTTTTTGAATGATTACCGCTTCAGTTGAACTGTTTGCGGTATTGCATGACGCAAATAAAACAGCCGCCAAAAACCGGCATAATTTCTTTTTCATATCATCCTCTAAACGCCTGTTTTCTCAGGCAGAGTAAAACCCATTGCGCGTACTAAATCAAGATTTAAATCCGAAGGGAAATTTCCCCTTGATTGTGTTTTAAAGACGCCGAACCCTCCAAAATAATCCCAGCATGTCCATGGAATATTCCTTTTTTTAAGCGCGTCACAGATAAACCCGTACCATTTTACGCGATCTTCGGCCGGGCTCTGTATCATAAACACTCCGAACTCTCCGCAATAAACCGGAACTCCCCTCTTTTTGGAGAAATCGCAGGCCTTATCTAGTGTTGCGCATAACACATCATACCTTGAATCGTGCTCGTAATTTTCAAGGCACTTCTCTACCCATGTTCCCTTAAAAGTTTCGTGAACCTCGTGGACATGGCCGTCCGCCGGAAACGGAAGATTCTTTAACGGCGCAAGAGAGGGCTTGTTCCATGTCGCGCCCTGATGCGTAAATATGTGCGGATCGTAAAAGTGAAAAGTATAAATAAGATTATCGTCTTCGTAAACCGGCAGAACGGTCATCTTTTCTATTGAATTAAAATTTGTGCCGCCTACAACAATCATGCGCTTTGAATCGATCCTGCGTATCGCGTCTATTGTGTTCCCCTGTATTTGCGCCCATCTTTTATCCGCAATTCCGTGAGGTTCGTTTAAAATCTCGTAAATCAAAAAATTGCTTCGATCCTTAAAATGCAGAGCAAGCTGTTCCCATGCCGGAATCAGAATTTTATCAATATTATCATCGGTCGGATCAATTGGATGAAAAGAATGGTTGTCAATAATTATGTAAATTTTATTTTTTTCAGCCCAGTCTACAGCGGCGTCAAGGTATTGAAAAAGCGTCGGATCAATACTCCGCCCGTTAATCATATAATTGTGAACGGCGACAGGAAGCCGGATAACATCAGCGCCCATACTTCTTACATCCGCAAAATCATGCTCAAAGTACTTGTTAAACTCAACTTCCCCGATATTACGGTTCTCAAACCATTTTGAGAAATTTACTCCCCGCGAAAACGGAATTTCCGATACCATAAAAACCCCTTATCTTTATTGCGCCTATTCCTATAGTATAGGAAAAAATGATAAAATCAAGCTATGGAGCAGACGGCGTTAAAATATAAAAATCCCATTTTAAGCGGATTTTATCCCGACCCTTCAATTTGCAGGGTAGAAGGAGATTTTTATCTGGTTAACTCAACATTCGCCTATTTTCCCGGTATTCCTGTCTTTCATTCAAAGGATCTGCTTCACTGGAAGCAAATCGGCAGTGCCATTGACCGTCCTGGTCAACTGTGCTTCGACGGGCACGGTATTTCGCAGGGTCTGTTTGCCCCTACAATCCGTTACAATAAGGGGATTTTTTACATTCTTTGTACTTTAATTAACACAGGCGGAAATTTCATTATCAGCGCGAAAGACCCGTCCGGCCCGTGGTCTGACCCCGTTTGGCTTGCAGGCGCGGACGGCATAGACCCTTCAATCTTTTTTGACGACGACGGAAGAGCTTGGTACTGCGGCACTCACCCCGCTCCCGAAGGGGAAGCCTACTCGGGCAATTACGAGATTTACATTCAGGAGATGGACATGTCCGCTGTCGCGGAGGGAAAAAATCCGCTTTCCGGCGCAAAAAACGGCATCTGGCGCGGGGCTCTGCGGAACGTTATCTGGCCGGAAGGGCCGCACATTTATAAAATCGGCGGCTGGTATTACCTTCTGCACGCGGAAGGGGGAACCAGCTATGATCACGCGGTCTGCGTTGCAAGGGCGAAAAATATCTGCGGTCCATGGGAAGGGAAAAAAAGCAATCCTGTTTTAACTCACCGTTATTTGGGAAAGCGGGCGGAAATTATCAATGTAGGGCATGCCGATCTTTTTGACGATACAGAGGGAAACTGGTGGATGGCGCTTCTTGCTTCCCGACCCTTTGACGGAGTGTGCCCCCTGGGACGCGAAACTTTTCTTGTTCCTATTTTCTGGGAAGATGAATGGCCCTGCACTGCGACAAAAAGCGGGCTTGTAGAAAATGAGGGAGAACTGCCCTTTTTCGCGAACGCTGAAAAACACGCGCCCATTGAATGGAGCGAAAGTTCCTGCGATCATTTTACAGACAGGCTTCCGATTAACTGGCTCGTCTTGCGAATGCCTGTCAATGAAAAGGACGCCGCTTTCAGCCTTAGCTCCCATCCCGGTGCACTGCGTCTTTTTACAAGAGCGGCAACTTTGCGCGAAAAGAGCCACTGCGCTTTTGCCGGCAGAAGGCTCCGTCACAAAGACTGGGCCTTTAGCGCGGAAATGGAATTTTCGCCAAAGAGCGAAAGCGAAACAGCCGGCATAATTTTACTGCAAAGCGAGAATTATCAGTACCGCATGGAATTGCACGGCGCGCAGAATCTTTCGCTGAGGCTTGTCAAAACTGCCGGAAAAGAAGACGAAGTTGCCGCGAATACCGAATGTCGCGTTAAGGGAAAAAAGATTGTTCTTGCCGTACAGTGCGAAGAGATGAAACTTTCTTTCTATTATGGAGAAGATCAGTATTCCTTAAAACCGTTTGTTTCTGAACAGGACGCAAAAATTCTCAGCACTGAATATTCAGGCGGCTTTGTCGGCACGCTCGCAGGGGTTTTCGCTTCGGGTAACGGAAAAGATACTGAAAATTACGCCGATGTATTTTGGGCGGAGTACAGGGGATTATAATGGCAGATTTTGGTTTATCGCCTTTTGTAAGCGACGGAATGGTTTTTCAGCGGGACGAGGCTTTTCCGCTTTGGAGCAGTGAAAAAATAACCGTCTCTTTTTTGGGAAAAACTTACGAAGCGCGGCCTGAAAACGGAAAATGGCTCGTAACGCTTGATCCTGTTCAGGCCGGCGGTCCCTACGCAATGGAAATAACAGGCGAAAACAGCTCTGTAAAAATACAAAATGTTTACTCAGGCGACTTGTGGCTCTGCTCAGGACAATCCAACATGGAAATGCCTATGCAGCGCCTTCGAGACGATTTCAGCGAAGAGTGGCAGATTAAGGAATATCCGCCGATACAACAGTTCAAGGTTCCGCAGGAATGGGATTTTGCTTCTCCGCGGGATGATTTTACAGGCGGAAGCTGGCTTTCCGCTTCCGCGCAAACCCTGCATGATTTTTCCGGCACGGCTTGGTTTTTCGCGAAAAAGCTTTTTGAAAAATACTCCCGGCAGGGTTTGCGCGTGCCGATCGGCCTTGTAAACGCAGCGTGGGGCGGCACTCCTATCGAAGCGTGGATGAGCGAGGATGCTCTTGCGGACTTTCCCTCCAGAATCGCCGAAGGCAGGCAGTACGCCGACAGCGAAAAACGCGCGGTTATTACGGAAAAAACAGCCGAAGCAATACAGCAATGGGAAACAAACCTCGCGCACGAAGATCTTGGTCTTCCAAAGGAATGGCAGAATCCGCAGGCGGATATTTCCCTCTGGGACGATATGATCCTGCCCGGCGATTTTACCGCCGCCGGACTTGAGAAGTTTTGCGGCGTAATATGGCTTGCGAAAGATTTCCAAGCATCCGCCTCTTTCGCGGCGGATAACGCGAAGATTTGGCTCGGTACTATTGTGGACGCGGACAGGGTTTTTGTAAACGGAGTTGAAGTCGGGAACACAGGCTACCGTTATCCGCCGCGGAAATATGTTCCAAACGGCCTTATCAAAGAAGGAAAGAACCGCATTGTAATAAGAGTCACCTGCAATAACGGCGAAGGCGGCATAACAACAGGCAAGCCTTTCAGGATATTTACAGACAAGGAAACTATAGAGTTTTCAGGAGCGTGGAAATATAAAATCGGAGCGTCATCAACATGCCGCCCTGATGAATTTTTCTTTCAAAGACAGCCTATGGGAAACTTCAACGCCATGATTGCTCCAATTCTTAAATACCCTCTTAAAGGCGTTATCTGGTATCAGGGCGAATCAAACGATCAAAATCCCGGCGAATACGAACGGTTTTTCCGTCTGATGATACAGGACTGGCGGAAGAAAAACGGAAAAGAACTCCCCTTCCTCTTTGTACAACTGCCTATCTTCGGCGTTCCTTCAGATAATAATGAGAACTGCTCTTGGGCAATTATCCGCGAAGCGCAAAAATCTGCTCTTTCCCTTCCGGCGACCGGCATGGCAGTCGCTTTGGAATTTGGCGAATGGAACGACATACACCCGCTGAACAAAAAAGGCGTGGGCGAGCGCCTCTTCCTTGCGGCGGAAAAACTTTTATTCGCAGTCGAAAATTCTTCGCCGGGTCCGATATTAAGATCGAAAGAGCGCAGGCAGGAGAAACTTTTTCTTTTCTTCGACAACTGCTCAGGCGGCTTAAAAGAAATAAACTCCCCGGGCGGCGAAAAACTGCGTGTTTCCGTCATGGACGGCGATTCATTTGTACGCCTTCCCGCTCAAATCGAAGGGGCGGACGCTGTCAGCATAGATTTATCTTCTATAAAAAACCCAAAAAAAGTTTTATACGCATGGGCGGATAATCCGCGCGACAGGCAGTTGTACAACAGCGGCGGACTTCCCGCGCTTCCGTTCAGAATAGAAATCAACCAAGGAGAGAAAAATGTTTGAAGCGGCAAAAACAAAAGACGAATTAATTAAATGGATCAGCGGCTATTTTGAAAAGAACGGCAGCGGATGCGCGGCAGTCGTTGGAATTTCAGGAGGCAAAGACAGCTCCGTAACGGCCGCCCTTTGCGCGCAGGCCCTTGGAGCGCGGAAAGTTTACGGCGTACTTATGCCGCAGGGAAACCAGCACGACATCGACTATTCAAATGATGTTGTCGCGCATTTGGGAATCAGGCATATAACCGTCAACATAAAAAACAGCGTGGATGCCCTTATGTCGTCCATAAATGAAAGCGGCCTTGATATTTTCTCTCCCGGAAACAGGCAGGCTGCCATAAACATTCCGGCAAGGATCAGGATGACGACGCTTTACGCCGTTTCCGCGATTGTAAACGGACGGGTAGCCAATACATGCAACTTAAGCGAGGACTGGGTCGGTTACGCGACAAAATACGGCGACGGAGCCGGCGATTTCAGCCCGCTGTCCCAGTTGACAGTGAGAGAAGTAAAAGCGCTTGGCCAGGAACTGGGACTGCCGTCAAAGTTTATAGAAAAAGTTCCTGAAGACGGGCTTACCGGCCGCAGTGACGAGGAAAATCTCGGCTTTTCCTATGATGTTCTTGACAGGTACATAAGAGAAGGAGTCTGCGAAGACACTGCTGTAAAAGAAAAGATCGATCATCTTAACCGGATTAACGCGCACAAACTAAAATTAATGCCGTGTTTTTATCCCTAAGATGCAATATAAAGCAGGGGGTTGCGTTATTTTAAGGCCTAAAGCCGTTTTGCTTGCGTTCTGGATTTTTATTTGTCTCGGCCTTTCCCCTGTTTTTGCGCGGGATGTGGAAATAACCGTTCTGGATTCCGACCTTGGCTTTCCGCTTGAAGGCGCTGTTGTCCGCTCCGCCGACGGCAAAGAATTTATCTGCAACGAAAACGGCAAAACCGTCATTCAGGTTCCTGACAACAGGCAGGTTGTAATTCAGGCGGCTTATCCCGGATACGAAACAGGAAGGATTGTTATTAATACAACAGACTCTTCGTTTAAAGCGGCGCTTCGTCTTTCCGGCATAATGGAAAGCAGGGAACTTGTAATAGAAGCCTCCCGTCCCGGCGCGAATGAAACCAGAACAGGCAGAAGCGTAGCCATATCGGGAAAAGATATCGCCCAAACAGGAGAAATCGGAATTATCGAAGACGTAATGTCTTCCGTAAAACTTCTGCCCGGCGTGGGTTATGCCGGTTTTTTCGACGCAATGCCCAGTATCCGCGGAGGCGATCCGGGCGACATGCGCGCTTCATTGGACGGTTTTTATGTGTTCAATCCTTATTTCTGGGGCGGCGGTTTTTCAATATTCGATCCGCGCATGGTAGAAAGCGCGCAGATGTCCCACGGTGTTTTTTCAACCAGATACGGACACAGTATTTCAGGCCTTCTGGAAATAACTTCAAAAAGGCCCCTGCCTACGGAAACCCAGTTTGAAATTGGAGTAAATACAAGCGCCGCCAATGCCAGCCTTTCCCTGCCTCTTTTCGGCAAGGGCGGAATATTGTTTATGGGGCGCGTTACCTACTACGATCCTGTTTTCGCCATCGCAAAGAGACTTTCAAAATATGTGCCGCAAATTGAAATGATTAATTCTATTCGTAAAGCTCCGTATATCAGAAGCGGAACTCTTACGGGCAATTTTCGTTTTACGGAAAAATTGGAGCTTAAGGCTACGGGCTTTTGGGGCATGGACGGCATCGGTTTGAATTATCAAAACTCAAGCAGGACAGAAACTCTTAACAGCGATTCTATTATGGATTTTGATTATGTCAACCACAACGCGTTTTTTAATTCCTCTCTTATCTGGAATCCGCGCAGTGATATGCTCCTGAAATTTACAGCCGGAGCGGGCTTTGAAAAAAATAGTTTTGACGCAAATATGCGCACGGATATTTTAAATAAAACCTTTGAAAAGACTCCTTCAAATTCGTGGTATTACGATTATATAGGAAGCATGATTTCACCTAACTATGATTTTTACACGGCAATGACGGCCAATCAGACCGATCGCACTGTTAACGCGCAGGGAAGAATTGATTACGACTGGGAACCGGGAAAAGGCTTTCTCGTTGCCGCGGGCGTGCAGGAAATGTATATGCAGTTCACTTCCAAAGGCAATCAAATGGCAGGCAACGAAAAATATTTATACAGATTTGAAGAAGAACAACAGCAGGAGATTTTTAGAGAAATAGGCGTTGCGGAGCCGTACATGAAGCCCATACAGGATTTTCTTAAGGAAAACATGATCGTCAGCTCTCCTGTAAGATACAATCCTGATGCCAAAAATAATCTGTTTACGACTTCCTTTTACAGCCTTGTCGAATACAACACGCCGGGCAACAGAATACAAACCGAACTCGGCCTTCGCCTGGATCATTACTATTTGAGCGGCAAGGGGCTTTCCCTTAGCTCCGCTCCGGTTTTAAACCCAAGGCTAAATGCTGATTTCAATATTTTAAAGGGCAACGGTTTTTTTCAGTCGTTTGATATAAGCGTCGGAACAGGCCTTTTTTCTTCGATGAATAACAATATTTTTTTATCGGAAGAACAGTTCAATATAAAAGAAATAAAACCCAACAGATCTCTAACTTCGGTTCTTGGAGCAAAGGTTGAATTAAAAGGCGGATTTATTTTTAATATAGAAGGCTATTACAAATATATATACGACCGCATGTATATTCCGATAATCGTCAACATAGACAGCAGTGTCGAACCGGATCCCAAATTTGACGGCAAAGGCAAGGCATGGGGAATCGACGCGATCCTGCAAAAAATTCAGTCCCGCTATTTTGACGGCTGGGTATCCTATTCCTACAACTGGACAAAATACCGCGACCCGAGCGCAGGAAGCGCCGATATGGGCTATTCAGGCGGAACCCGCGGAGACGACTGGTACTTTCCCTCATACCACCGCTTTCACAACCTCAACCTTATTCTTAACGTAAGGCCGGTTCAAAACATCAACATATACACCCGCTTCGGCCTTGCCTCAGGCACACAGATTTCAAAGCGCACCACGGACAGCCCCTACAGCTACCCTGTCTATGTGTACAACGGGGAAGGCTCTCCTGAAAACAAATTTATCGAGATGTACTACTGGCCTTCAGTCAGGGACGAAAACAACCGTACCACCCTTTCGCTTCCATTGGATATAAAAGTGTCCATTCTTGGGAAAAACAAGTACAAGAAAACAAGGTACGAAGTCTATGTAGCTGTAGAAAATGTTCTCGCTCTTGTTTATAATCCTGAAGGGAACACAAGTTTTAACAGGTACACAGGCCAGATTGACACAGGCGCCAATTCGGCAATTTACGAAATACCTATCCCAATACCCTCTTTTGGGTTTAAGATTAGTTATTAGAAGGAAAATTGATGAAAAGGATGTGTATAAAAAAAATAGTTATCGCCTGTTTTGCCTCTCTTGCGCTGTCAGGCTGCGTTACGGTAATGGAAAAAACAGGGCGCTTCCTGGACGGTTCGGTATTTAAAGACAAAAAAATCGCCCGTTACCGCGCCCAAAACATGGCAATAACTTTGGTGCAGAACAAGGCCAAAGAGAGATCTTTAATAATTTCCCTGAACAAATATCCCATGATGTTTTTGCGCGCAAGCGAGCCCGATGAAAAAGGAGAGATTTTCCTTACCTCTTTGGAATACCTTTCAGGCGGCATACAGAGCTGGAATGAATTCACGCTGGATTTGCTTGGAGAAGGAGAACTGTCCTTCAGCGGGGATGCGGTCTTTTCCTTAAGCAAAGAAATTGAGCCTGTTCAGATTTCGACGGGACGCATTCACCGCTACGACAGTCGGATTACGGGAAACGAGGCTTTGACCAGCTTACGCAACAGGCGCGAGCGCATTATCGCCGTAAACGAATGGATGTCTTCGTTTGAAGACGCTCCCCGGGGACAGAGCGTCAATGATTTTGAAAAATACTGGAAACCTATTATGTTTCCTGAAATTGTTAAAAAAAAGAAAAGGCCGGCCGAATGGAAACAGGAAGGCGACCTTTTCGCAAGAGCCGAGGACATCCGCTGGAACACGGGCTACACAGAGAGAACTTTTTCCGAAGAACTTTGGCCGGTGCGCAATTCCGGCACTATGTTAAGAGATTGGGAAGAAGCCCTCTCCTGGCTGTATATGGAATATGAATGGGAAAATATAAAAGAAATTCTTTCCCGTCAAACAACCTTGAAATTTTATAAATGAGGTGATATATGGAAACTGCTTCTTTTTCGGTATTGGAACTCTTTAAGCTTGGCGGGCCTTTCATGTGGCCGCTTTTGCTGTTCTCCATCGCTACTGTCGGCATCTCGATTGAGCGCGGCATTTATCTTTTCCTGCACAATTTGCGCGTAGACGACATTGCGGATCAGGTTTCAGCTTATGTAAAAAACGGCGAGTATTCACAGGCAGGCGAATATCTGGAGGGCCTTACAAAAGAGCGCATGGGCGCGCAGATTGTTCTGTCCCTTTTAAGGCACTCAAACCCCGGGAAAAAATTCTCCGAACACAGGGCGGAACGCGCTGTTGAAGCAGAGGCGATGAACTGCATCAACTCCCTTGAAAACGGCTTTAATTTCCTTACCGCCCTTGGTTCTCTTTCGCCCTTGACGGGATTTTTGGGAACTGTGTCGGGAATGATTGGCGCGTTCAGATCAATCGCGGAAGCTACGGAAGTAAACGCCCAAATTGTAGCCAACGGCATTTACGAAGCCCTTATCACAACCGTGTTCGGCCTTGTAATCGCGATTATAGCAATGATCTCACATTCAATTTTCAGTCACATTGTAGACAAATTCGCATCCAGAATCGAGGGTGTTTGTTCCGATTTAATCGTGCAGATGTCGGAACAGGCAGACGTTAAATATGAAAATTAAACGCAGGAAGAAGCGCCTGTTTGAAGAGTCCAGCGCCGCAAGCGATGTCGCCTTCCTTCTGATTATTTATTTTATTGTCATCGCGGGTTTTAACGTAAACAAAGGTTTTTTAATGAACCTTCCGGCAAAGGATTCTACAAGGCTTATTTTAACCGAAGATCTTCTGCGCTTTGAAATGGACGAAGACGGAAGCCTTGTCCATAATGAAGAAAAGATAGAAATTCCAAAGGCAAGAACTTTTATACAAAACGCTCAACGGGATAATCCCAATATCGCGGTTATTATCACCATAAACGGCAAGGCCCGCTGGCAGAATGTTGTATCATTTGTAGAACTGGCGCAGGATTTAAAAATCGATTCCTTTTCATTCTCCATGAAGAAGGAATTTCTATGAAGCTGAAACGCAGGAAAAAAGCCTTTACTATTCCCTTGAATTCAATGTCCGACGTAGCTTTTCTTCTTTTGATCTTTATCATGCTTGTAGCGTTGATCAACTACCGCAAGGAAGTAAAAATCGAGTATCCCGAGGCAAAAATCGCGCTCAGGACAAGCGCGGAAAAAAATCTTGAAGTGTGGGTGGATACCGAAGGCGAAATATACCTTGACGGAGACCCGTCGAATTATTCCGCGCTGGAGCGGAAAATTACGGAGCTTTATCTTAACGCGCCGGACACAAGGGTGCATATAATAGCGGACAAGAACACACCCTACGAAAAAATAAATTCCATACTGGAGATTTTTCAGCTCCTGCAGTACCGCGTTGTAAGTTTTGTGGTAAAAAGCAATGAATAAATATTTATCGATAATAAAAAATTTTCTAATTGATGAAAAAAATCGGCGGCTTGTAATATACTCTTTCGCCGCTGTTTTGCATGTGCTTGTAATTGTTTTCCTTGCCGTTGAAACGGATAAAATGTATCAGGAAGGAGCGGAAAACGCCAGAATAATGAAGCTTACGGACATTGACGAGGCCCCGCCTCCGCCCGACCCGGAAATCCCGCAGGTAGAATCCATTGCCGAAACAATGATCGAAACCGACGTAGAACCGGTGCAGAGTGTTCTTGCCGCCGGAATGTTTCTTACAGAGAACTATCTTCCCATGCACAAACTTTCTACTCCGCCGCATTTCGACCAGAACGAAATTGCGGCGGACCTTATCTACCCGCCGATTGCGCTTCGTTCCGGCATTGAAGGCAGGGTAATCCTTGAACTTTTCGTTGATCGCACCGGCACTGTACAGAGAATCACTATTTTGCAGGAAGCCCCGGAAGAAAGGGGCTTCGGCGAAGCTGCGGTAAAAGCGTTCACAGGCAAAAAGGGAAAGCCCGCAATAGCAAACGGCGAAGCCGTCTCCGCCCGCTACCGCTACCCCGTAACGTTCCGAATAAAGTAAAATAACTCAGTAAATCAACATCGCGTCGCCATAGCTGAAAAAGCGGTATTCTTCGCGAATTGCTTCGGCGTAGCTTTCAAGGATCAACTCCCTGCCGGAAAAAGCCCCGTCCGCAAACGCGCAGGCAAGCATCAACAGCGTAGAAAGCGGGGTGTGAAAATTTGTAAAAAGCGCGTCCACTGCCTTAAACTTGTAGCCGGGATAAATAAAAATCGACGTATCCTGCCAGCCCCGCTTGATCCCGTCCCCGTAACTTGAGCTTTCCAAGGCGCGAAGGCTTGTCGTCCCCACCGCGATTATTTTTCTGCTTTGCGCCTTCGCCCTTTCAATAAGAGCGGCGTTTTCTTCCGTAATTGTAAAGCTCTCCTTGTGCATCAGGTGATCTTCCACATTTTCGCTTCGCACAGGAAGAAAAGTTCCCAAACCAACGTGCAGGGTTACAAAAGCGCTTTCTATACCGCGGGAGGCAAATCCCCTTAAAATCTCATCGGTAAAATGAAGGCCGGCCGTAGGAGCCGCCGCGGAGCCTGTTTCTCTGGCGTAGATTGTCTGGTAACGGTTCGCGTCAGAAGGAGCGTCTTTGCGCTTTATATACGGAGGCAAGGGAATATGCCCGTTTTTTTCCAGCCACCCGTCATCTATGGCGCGATCAAACTCAAGCAGGACAAATTCCCCCTCTTTGCCTGAAATTTCAGCCTTAGCCGTCTCTTTGTTTTTGCTGTCAAAAAAAATATAAACGCTTTCAGTTTTTTTCCTTTTCGCGCGCTTTACAAGCGCCTTCCAAATTTTGCCTGCCTCGTCTTTTTTTTCCAATAACAAAAATTCCGATGACGCGCCTGTCTTCTCATGCCTTCCTTCTATCCGCGCCTTGCGGACCTTTGTATCGTTAAAAACCAGCAACGGCTTTCCGCCTGACGCGCTTGTAAAGCGTGCGCTGTCCAGAATTTCAGGCAAATCGACAACCTTTTTGTGCGCCCTTTTTCCCGTTGCGCGATCAAGGGTCATAAGGCGGCTCTGTCCGCGCTGTTCGCCGGGATACTGCGCAATCAGATGCTGAGGAAGCTCAAAGAAAAAATCGCTCGTTTTCATTAAAAGAGGGAACCTTCGTTATTAACAGAGCTGTCGCTCGCAATTCCCAAGTGGCCATAGGCGAGGCTTGCCGCCATTCTTCCTCTGGCGGTGCGTTGTAAAAGGCCGGCCTGAATTAAATACGGCTCATAGTAATCTTCCAAAGTTTCAACAGACTCGCCTATGGAAATCGCGAGAGTTTCCGCTCCTACAGGCCCGCCTTTATAACGCTCAATTATTATTTTAAGAATGTCCCTGTCCTGCTTTTCAAGTCCAAGAGAATCTATCTCAAGGCGCGACAGGCCGCTTTTAACCACAGGAAGCGTAATACACGCTTCGCCTGAAAATTGCGCAAAATCCCTCATGCGCCGCAGGAGCCTGTTCACTACCCGCGGAGTGCCCCTTGAAGATTTTGCCAAAAGAGACGCGGCGTCTTTTTCGATTTTTATATCCAGAAGCCCGGCTGAACGGCGGACAATGGCTTCCATATCTTCCTGTTCGTAAAATGAAAAACGACAGGTAATTCCAAACCGGCTTATCAGCGGGCTTGAAACAACTCCGGCCTTTGTCGTCGCGCCCACAAGCGTAAAGGGCTTAATCGCTATTCTTAAAGTTCGCGCCATCGGCCCCTGCCCTACTACCCAGTCAATTCCATAATCTTCCATCGCGATATACAACAGTTCCTCAATAGCCGGTTTAAGCCTGTGAATTTCGTCGATAAAAAAAACATCGCCCTTTTTAAGATTGGTAAGAAGCCCGACCAAATCCTTGGGCTTGTCCAGGGCAGGGGCCGAAGTTTGCACAAAGTCAGTCTCAAGCTCGTTCGCCACAACTTGCGCAAGCGTGGTTTTTCCAAGCCCCGG
>JGI24698J34947_10000506_pt1 | contig 18346 bp, 15 predicted proteins | sample TergutMp193P3_FD_34947 | JGI IMG/M metagenome (IMG submission 34947) | reverse complement strand
GCCCCGGCAGACAAACTCGCGAATTCGCGTCTTGATTCGCGAAGCCAATCAAGAGCGCTCACATACGACAACGCGCAGGCGGCTCACGATTTTTTTGAGGTGGTTTTCTATTACCCCAGCAACAATACAGTCGCAAGGACGGCGTGGGATACCGGAAAAACTCCCGAACTTCGCGGCGTTTGGAGGACGGGCGTCGGCGTCAACTACGGCGGCGTTGATGTCAACAATAGTACGGGTAACGGCTGCGCGATGCTATTTGCCGGTACAAAGGAAGACAAAACCCTCCTCGCGGTCGGACGGCTGGTGGAAGTTGACGGCGTGCCGGGAACCACAATTAATCTTGGTACGGTATCGGTTACCTTTGAAGTAACCGCCCTGAAAGCCGGCGTCAGCTATAATGCCGCCCAATCCAGTTTCTGGACATCTTACGGCAGCTCCACCCCCAATCAAATTTCAGGCGTGAAAGCCGGCAGCACGGAGATCGAAAATGGCGTATACATTAACAATAACGGCAAAAAGACATTCCCGTTATTCAAGCTGAAAAAAACGTCAGATAACGTAATGTGGGGGACATATAATTTTGCCGTTGACTCAGTCGCGCCTTCTGCCGCACAACCTGATTTTAATCAGTACGCCGCGGGCATTGTTCTGGCGGGCGGGTGGAAAGTGGAAACGAGAAACACAAACAGTTCGATTCTCGCGCAGGACACAAAAACCCGCGTAGAACTCGAAGGAAGAAACAATGTCAGTGTACAGACCGGGTACGACCCTAAAACCGCCCCTCAGTTTTTTTTAAATCCCGTGCAATTCAGGTTTGACACTTCGGCTTTGGCTGAAGAGGACGGCTCCGTCTTCGCCTTAGTCTTTGAAATTTTTGTCCACAACTTGTCGGCGCTGCCGGCGGCTTCAAACGGACCTGACGCGGTGAAATGGCGGATAAGCACGGGGAGCGGCACAAAATGGCTGGACCTGGACGACGGCTCCGGCGGCGATGGCGGCGCGATTTTTCTCGGTACGGGCAACGTCAAGGCGCGGCTGAACTAGAACGGAAGGATTAAGAAAGGAGGTTGTTATTAGAAGGCCGGTTTGTTGGGGATTATTACTTTTATTCATTCTCCCTGTACTGACGTGCAATAATTTCGCGCCCGATGTGGGGGAGGGTGACTACGATCCGGACGGGGTTACCTATACCGACGTCGTCTATTCGTCTGACGGAACCGTAACAATCTACCTTGACGGGACTGTGCCCGTTTCAAACCGGCAGAGCCGCGCCCTCCATCGCGATCTTGCGATAGCCGGACACGACTATTTTGAAGTGGCGTTCCTTTACAGGGTGGACGATAACCCTGCCAATGACATAATCGCCAGAGCGTCATGGGAACTTATGAAGGACGCCCATGTCAGCGGTGTTTATGGAAAAGGAAAAGACCAAGGTAGTATTAATTATCAAGCTGTCGCTCGTCCTGGCACCGACGGGCAGGGCGCCGCGATTTTGTTTGTTGGCAAAAAGACTGATAAAACCATCCTTGGGTTCGGAAGGCTGACTCGGGTTGATGGAGTCCTCGGAACCACAATTACCGCCAATACCAAGACGGTTACCTTTAATGTCGCCGCTCTGGACTGCGGCGTGGGGTACGCCAGCTATGGCGTACAACCCGGAGAACAAAGTACAAGTTTTTTTACAGACTTCAATTCAAAAGGAAATTTAAACTACACGAACACCACGGAGCGCGATACGTATGTAATATCAGGCAAAAGCTTTGATATGTTCAAGCTGCTGGAAGGCGATGTAACGACCGCGGAGTATCATTTCAGAACTAACGGCGCGGCTATCGGTGATTATTTAGACGGAGTTATTGTGGCGGGCAGCGGCGCTTACGAAAAAAAACAGCCGCGTTATCCCAGTGCCAACGGACAGTTTCAGTACTTTTCCGTCAGGCAGGACAGGAATACCGTGATAACGCCGTTAAATAACTCGGCCAACAGCGCCTTTGAAAATCCTATAAGAGTTACTTTTGACACTACTACGGGTACGCCCAAGGGCAGCGTATTCGCCTTTGTTTTTCAGGTGCCCGTTTCCCCGCTTTCCCTGAGCGCGGGCGCGGGAATTTGGTACATAAGGGCGTCCTACGATTCGTTCTGGCTGGACCTTGACCACAACATCGCCAGCGGCGAACCAAAAACAGCGGGCGGCGCGGTGCTGATCGGCACCGGCGAAATTGATACGATTGCCGCGTACAAGATAAAAGTAATCATTCCGCCCTATAAATACAAATACTCCTGGGCGGAAGGTACTCATAATTCCACTACTAATCCTAATGATACGACCCCTATTAATCGTTATTTTAATGTTAACGGGCTGGTGGTTGAACTGCAAGACGCCACGACCGGCACTCGCGTCCGGTATTTAGACCCCGCTGAAGAATTGACATATGAGATTGGGATGAAACCAATAATCCCAGCGACAGTATTGTCTCCATTTTTGTACGGCATACAGCAGGTTAAGGTGATTTATTATGACGGTTCCAGCGGAATAACCTATACGGATTCGTTTGTGGTTATAAGCGATGGTGACGGCACTGGTAGTAATGGCAATTATACAAATATTCCCGCGGATCATTATTTGGTTATTGATAGTTCCGTTGACATTGCCGACTATTCTACCTACTTTAACCTTTTAGTTGATGGTGGTGGTCCTTTTAAAGGTCGAACGTTTAACGGAGGCCCCGGTACGTATGTCATTGTATGCGCCACCCCTTTTGATTTTCCGCCAATTAATATTCATCCCGGCATTCCGGTTTTATTTATCATTGTGGCAAGCAGGTATTTAGATGGCGCTGTTCCCCCCGGTATGCCTGCACAAATTAATTTAGGCAGAAACAGTTCTACAGGAACGCAGGGGGCCTTTATTAATGAGGGAACGATCAATGCCTATTACTTTGGTATGTGGCCGTTTAATGAGCCTCTTAATGCGAGGAGTACCACCGGTACTTTACAGACTAACACCTACACCAACACGAGAACTATTTCTGTGACTATCGATGGGATTACTACTAATCGCACAATTCATGAAACTTCTCCTTATACGCTTAACGCGGGAGGATTACGGAGCGATCCTCCCGGAACTGTTTATCCTCCTCCGCAGCAGGGAGATAGTATAAATGGTGTAACAGGACGGGCGTTTTTTCTACACGGCTTTCAGGGCGGTAAAGTGTGGAACGTTCAAATAATAGGTGAAGGTGAAGTTGGAGAGCCGGGTACGGCAGTACATTTTTACAACAAGAATTACCTGTACTAAGAGGAGGTTTTAGGGATGAAGTACAAAACGCAAAATCTTGTTTTTTACACAATCGCGGCAGTACTCGTCTCTTTCCTTTTTACTTGCAAGCCCTTTGCTTCCGGTGATTACGACGAATCTGATCGCGGGGGAATTACCTATACCGACGTTGAATATTCGCCGGACGGAGGGTCTGTAACTATATACCTTGACGGCTCCATGCCTGTCCGCCACAGCAGAGCGCTTACAAGAGACCTTGCGGTAATCGGACACGACTTTTTTGAAGTGGCTTTCCATCATCCCGACAGCGGCACAATAGCGAGGGCCGCGTGGGAAACAGGCCACGCCGCCGGAGTAAACGGCGTACGCAGAAACGTTTCTTACATCCGCGCCTATTCTGATGGAGCCGTTTTCGCGGGCAATCAGGGCGCCGCGATTATTTTTGTGGGTAAAAAATCAGACAGAACACTCCTCGCGGTAGGAAGTCTGACCCATGTTGACGGGATAGCCGGTACCCTTATCGGTCCCAACGCGAAAACGGTTACCTTTTCGGTCGCCGCGCTGAAAGCGGGCGTGTCGGAGGCCCGCGGACCTTCCAGTTTCAAAACGGACGCCATCGGCGGGGGCGGCGGCTTGGGCGGCTGGGGCGATCCAAACTCATACATGCTTAGCACGGATGTCTTTTACGTAACAATCGGAAGGTATCCTTTCCCGTTATTCAGAGTGGATGAAAACGCCGTCGGCGGTCAGTATATACACGGAAGCTATACGTTTGAGGTTGCTACGCCCACCACCGGCGATTTTAATAATTATTACAGGAGGGGAATTTTCCAAAAGGGCAATATGGTAGTGCCTAATGATCCGATTGTAATAAATTCGAAGGATTACCGCCGGGTACCCCGTTATTCGATAGGAAAAAACAACTGGGAAACATGCGAAAACAGCTTGGTTAATAAACTTGTTGTGGATGTGGATCCGGCGGGAATTAATGAAACCAAAGTAACGCCGCGAAATATTACACCGGCTAACACTCCCTTTCAAAATCCGGCGTTATTTGAAATTGGCCCCACCCTACACTCAATGGACGGCAAAGTATTCTCCTTTACTTTTGAAATACCCGTTTATCCTCTTACCGACGACGACAGCCGCCATACGGGCTTTTCATGGTATTTAAGGCCGGGCTACGACTCGTATAAGTACGATCTTGACGACGGCCTTGGCGGGAACGGCGGCGCGATACTGATCGGTACGGGCAAATTTGAGGAGAGTACCATCTATAACTTATATATAAGGAAGCCGCCGGATAAAACCAAATACAACAGCGCTCCCTGGACTTTTGATCTTACCAATATAGATATTCAACTGCGGATCGGAGAGGGTGCGCGAACTGTATCTACCGATCCCGATTTGTGGTATGTCCTGCACAGCATAGACACCAGTGAAACAGTAGTAATAGGACATGGCGCGTCAGTGGTAGGGCAAGGTAATAATTTGCTGGCGCTGTTTCAAAACACGGATTTTACCGTAAATGGAGCGTTAAAAGTATTTGTCCGGTATTATGGCGACCCAATTGACAAGAAAGGCCAGGAGCCTTTTACCGGTACTCCGCTTCAGAATAATCCGCTTTATAACGGCGATGAGCCCTATACAGGCTCGTTTATGATCTATTATTTTAATCTTGCGGGAAGCGGCATTACCGATTTTACAATTCCAGACAATCATCGCCGTGTTATCGTTGATAGTGAAGACGTTAATCGTTTAATAAATGACGGCTTTTTTAACGCCAGCGGCGGTTCATATCTCCTTGTATTTTTCGCTCCGTTAGATTTTGCCGTTCCACCTCTTCCCGTTAGTACAGAGCCGTTCTTCATTGTCGTACTGGCAGGCGCGGAAAATGTTGTATTGGGCAGGGCATCGCCAAACGGAGCCTTTATAAATCAGAGGAACGGCAATATATTTTACATTGGCATGTGGCCGTTTGACGAAATTCTTACCGTTCAAGGTACGGCTGTGGACAGCAAGCAGTTTATTATTAACGCGGGGGGACCATTTGCCGATGTGGCGAAGGATGGGAAAGGGAATTATATCCCTGAGTTTCTTCCTAGTCCTACTAATCTTGGCAATTATTTTCTTTCGGGCAATTTCTCTGGAACTGTCCACAGAACGGGCGTAGATGTTCTCGAACACGCTCCGAACCAATTCAGTCAGTTGACGCCGTAATGTCGGGGAACCCGCGTACCGTCATTTTCGAGCCATTGTATTTTTGTTATTATCCAATTATACTTGATGATATGCCAAAGAGTTTTGCCCATATCAATAGGGAAAGATATAATTGGCTTGAGGGGTACACCAAGAAAATAGAGCAGAAGCACCATGGTGTCACATTTGGGTATGAAACAGAAGACAACACATGGCGTATTTTTTCTAAAAACGGGACTTTATTGATTAAGGTTGGTTTTGATTTAGACAATGAATATATTGTTTATGAGTATTTAACCAAGGCTGGCGGAAAATTGAGTTTGAGACCTGAGAGAACAAAGAGCTTGATAGATTTGAAATCCTTATTGCCTAAATTGGAGGAAATTAATGCTTTTGACAAATAAGTCTGAGATTCTGGAGACTATGAATAATGAGCTTGCAGAAGCTTCTGCTTCTTCCATTAAATGGTTAGCGGATATTTTTAATGTACCGCTAACGCTCAAAAGGAATCATTCGATGGGAAAACCGGTTGTTGTATCTGGCGTTGTTTCCTATTCAGGAAAGCAATATATGTTAAAATTAAATCCAGATGATATATTGCAGTTGGAAAAGCAAAATAAAGCGTTTCCTGTAAAACTACATGGCAGAAAAAATAAATATTCGGAGCATCGCAAGCTCAAAAGGCGTCTGCTCCAGAAATAGCCGGAATTGAATATGCTTTTCACTGAATGGAATCTTGATGTGCATGACATTACCGGGCTTGATTTGGAGACGATTGCCGGCCTTGAGTCCGTTAAAACATAGTAAACACATAAGTTTATAATGGCGTAAATACGCGGAATTTCCGCATATTTAAACGAAAAACAGGGTTTTTCCCGCCCGACCCCGCCTGTCTTTAACTTTTTTTGCAAAAATAATAAAAAAAATTTGACAAATAATACCACAGGTACTATCATTATTATATATACTCGCATGAAATTTACCTAGGGAAGGAGGTACGGCATGAAAAAACCTATTTTCTCGCTGGTTGTCCTGCTTCTTACGGTGTTTTTTGTCTCCTGCGGCATGAATCCCATACCTGAGCAAGGCGACACGTCCCGCGGCGGCGATGACGGCGGCAGCCGTCTGGAATTCCCTAGAACTGTTACCCTGCGCCTTGCGGACGACGGCGAATACGAGAACGACACAATAGGCGTAAGCATGGGTAACACTGTCTCCAGCCCGCGAAGACAATCAAGAGCGCTCTCATACGAGGACGCCAGGTCGTCGCATGATTTTTTTGAGGCTGTTTTCTATTACCCCGGCAACAATACAATCGCAAGGGCGGTGTGGGAGATCGGGGAAATTCCCCAGATTTCCGGCGTTTACAAGGGCAACGGCGTCAATTATGGCAATATTTCCAGAAGCCCTCCAGGTGGACAAGGTTCGGCGGTGCTGTTTGCCGGCACAATGGACGATAAAACCCTCCTCGCCATAGGGCAGCTGGTAAATACTACTGAAGTGGATGCTGCTGGAACTGAAGTTCCTACAAATGGAACTACAATAAATGCCGCTACCAGATCGGTTACCTTTGAGGTTGCCGCTCTGAAAGCCGGAACCGACTTTAACGCTGCCGATTCCAGTTTCAAGACGAATTTCCGCCAAAGTCCTAATGGAGATGTAAATGCCGGTAACACGGTGATCTATAACGATATTTTCATTCACTATAACGGTAAAAAGCCATTCCCGTTTTTCCTGTTGAATCGGCTCACCGGCCCCGGCGACGGGCACGGCGACCCCGGCCCCGGCAACCCTATTCCTGCCGGCAACACATTAACAAAGGGTGAATATACTTTTAAAATAATTGACGACTCAGGCACTACTTTTACCGATTACGCAGCCGGGATTATTCTGGCGGGCGGTTACAATTTTGAGGTAAGAAATCCCCGTTACATCATTGCAAGCGGGCTTTATCAGTACAGTTCTATTTTTGTGCAGGACTTAAGAAACGGGCTGATAGATATGACGAACAACAAGGTAGCGGTCTCAGCGGCTCCCAACCCCTCTGACCCTGTTTCCAGTTACAGTCCTTTTTTAAATCCCGTAACGTTTGAGTTTACTACCACAAATTCGCCGAACGGCTCGATCTTCGCGCTCGTCTTTGAAATATTTGTTAACAATCTTACGCCGAGGTTTACGACGGCGGCGTCGCCGACTGATGATAATTACAAACCCGTAAGATGGCGGATAAGTCCGGGGGTTGGCACAAAGTGGCTGGACCTCGACGACGGTTCAGGCAAAGACAGCGAAGGCGGCGCGATTTTGCTCGGTTCGGGCGATGTCCGGGCATGGCTGGCGCCGTATTTGCCGTTGCCGTAGGGAGATGAGTATGCGCGTAACAAAGAAGAGGAGGTATGAACAGATGAAAAAAATTATTTTCATTCTCATAATTATACCTCCTGCGCTGTTGTACGCGGCCTGTAACGAGCCTCCCCCGTCTGTATTCGACGACCCCGACGTTCCCGATGTGGTAATTTCCGACGACTGGCGGTTCATCACTATTTACCTTGACGGCGCCCATATTGCCGCCGGTGTGACCCCGTACGCCGGAAATAAATCCGCGAATTCTTCGCGGGCGTTATCGCCCGACACGGCGCGAAGGGGGTTCGACTTCTTCGAGGTGTTCTTCTACGCGGACGGCTCCGTCGCGCGCGAATCCTGGGAGATTGGGAGACGCGCCTCAGTTTACGGCGTATACAGAACGGCGGTGGGAGTCAACTATTCGCAGGTAAGCCTTAACGGCTCGGGGTCAGGTCAGGCGGCGATTATCTTTGCCGGGCGCAAGAGGGATAAAACTCTGCTCGCGGTGGGGAGAGTCGTTTCGGTAGACGACGTGCCCGGCACGACCGTAACAAGCGACAACTCCTTTGTTACCTTCGAGCTTTTCGCGATTACCGGCAAGGTGAACTACGACGAAGAAGGGGAGCGCTACTTTTCTACGGTGAGCTACGACGCGAAGGATTCCGCCTTTCTTACGGCGTACGACACCACAAAGCCCGTAAGCGCGGATAATACGCTGATAATCAGGGCGCTCATCGGCGGCAGGCCTTTTCCGCTTTACAACCTGCCGCAAGGCAAAAAGATGAGGGCGAGTTACAAGTTTGAGCTGGACGGCGCCGATTGGGCGAGTTTCGGCGTTCTGGTTTCCAGCGTTTACGACGGCAACAACGGCGGAATCGAAAGCGGATCCGCCACAATCAGGATGGCGCGCTACCCTGCGGGGAGCGGCAAGTACTGGTATCCTGATTATCCGATGGATGGATCTACCGAGGTGAGAATGCTCAACAACCTGAAGGCCGGGGAACCGGTGGAAAACGAAATAAGGTTCGAGTTTAACACGGAGGAATCAACCGTTCAAAAGTTTGGCATTGACATCGGCGTATTTACGCTGGGTTTCAGGATACCCGTAAGTCCGCTGGTCGCCGCGGAGACGCCCGGCTTTATCAGCCCCAGCGAGGACGGCGAGGTTGCCTCCGAGGGGGACGTAACGTGGTTTATCAGGCCGGCGTATCAGTCGTACTACTACAACATTGACAACGGCATTGACTCCTACGGCGGAGGCGTACTAATGGGTATATTCGGCGAACAGGAGGCCGATTTTATAGTAGACAGGAGATGGGGGTAATTTACGGTGACGTATTACATATATAAAGGAATTTTTAATTTTTTGGAGGTTTGTATGAAAAAGTTTGCAATTTCTGGACTTATAGTTATTTTCGCGGTGTTCTTTGGAACATGTGTGCCTGAGCTTCCCGAAGGCGGAGAAGACGGCGTTGAGTACACGAGCGTCGAATACGAGCTTGCGGGCGATCCCGGCAGCCCAAGGGTAAAAAGCATAAAGCTTTACCTGGACGGGGCAAGCGTGCCCGTAACGCCGCATCAGCGCGCGGTACAACGCGCCCTGTCGCTGGAATCGGCAAAGGGATCGCACGACTATTTTGAAGCTGTTTTTCAAGGGGGCAGCGACGTGGCCAGAGCTTCCTGGGAAATCGGGTATCCCGCGGGTATCAGGGGCGTATGGCGTAATGGCACCGCCGGCTGTAATTATGGCAATTTAAATGCTACCCCTGCCGCCGGAACCGGTAACGCGGTTGTTTTTGTGGGCAATAAAACGACTAAGACGCTTCTTGCCGTCGGGATTCTGACCTTCATTAACGATAGTACGACTTATACAACTACAATTAATAACCTTACTACCAGCGTAACATTTTCGGTTGTTGCCCTTAAAACGTGGGTAGGTTTTGATGGTGGCGAAACACCTGTTCTCAGAGTCGGATCAGCCCATGACGCCCCTACTGGCGAAGGTACTTTAGCTACTTTTACGACGACTAACACTCCACTCGGCCAAAATATTTACCCTGAAGGCGCCGAATACCCGTTATTTCTCCTTCCCCCTCCCCCCGATGATCTTCCCGCCATTACAGTAACGGGGACCTATACAATCGGAGGCCTTTCCGGTTCGCCTGTGACTGCTCCTACCGGCGCCAACGCCGTTACCACTCTCTGGCCGGCTGTCCGTAATTACGGAGCAGCAGGGGGAAATGGGCTTCAGGTTATGAAGAGGACGCCGCGTTTTATAACCGGAGGGCGTACCTTTAGAGCCGGTGAAATTTATGACAGAAATTCGCAGATAACTCTTAGTACTGCTTATATGGGCACTAATCCTGCCAACGGTCAATTCGGAAATGCCATAGGTCTTACTATTTCAGTTTATCCAAATTCCAGAGGTATATTCGCGTTTACCTTTCAGGCGCCTGTTTACGCTATAACCACTGATGAATCTTCTGCCACGAATGTAACCGGCGGCGGGCCTAAAGACGCCGAAAAGTGGTTTATTAGGCCGGCTGAAGAGGCGGCTCTGTACCTGCTTGACAACGGCCAGGACGACGGAGGCATGGTAATGCTGGGTTCCGTATCGGGCGGGGGTCTTGACGATTTTATACAAATTATCACTACCGGTATCGGTTTTGACAACGAATAAAGGAATATGGAGGTTCGTATGAAAATTTTTAGAAAGACCGCGACAGCGGCAATTTTGATAATCCTCGCGCTGTTTTTGGCAACGTGTGTGCCGGAGCCTCCCGAGTCAGGCGGCGGCGGCGGCAACGACGAGTACACGGGTGTCGAATACGAATTTGTGGGGACAGGCGATAATATAAGGGTAAAAAGCGTAAAGCTGTATCTGGACGGGTATAAAGTGCCCAAATCGCCGCAGCAGCGCGCGATGGAACAACGCGCCCTGACCCTGGAAGGCGCCAGGATGAGCCACAATTTCTTTGAGGTGGTTTTTATGGCAAGCGGAACAGGACCAGTCGCGAGGGCGACGTGGGAAATAGGGCAGCCCGCCGGTATCTCAGGCGTGAGCAGAGCCAGTGTTGATTATAGGCCTGTAACCGGTGCGAACGCGAAGTCGATTATTTTTGTGGGCAAGAAGGCGAGTAAAACGCTTTTGGGTGTCGGCTATCTGTCCCATGTTGACGACGAAGCCGCGACCGGTACAAATGTGGTTATCGACGGTACAACAAGCGTAACATTTACGGTTTCTCCTCTCAGAACCTGGCTGGGTTTTGATGACCCGGATGAAGTAAGCACCAAAAGCTATGAAACTGACCCAGTTGATGGTGTTGAAATGGGTTTCGCTACTTTCATAACCGCGACCGGCGCCGGTGGTCCTCCTTATACAGGCGCTACCGAGGGTTTTACAGAAGGCAACGATTATAACGTTGCGGGTTTTACAGGCGTCAGCTTCCCGTTTTATAAACTTCCAAACGTGGCTTCCGGTACCGCTACGGTACAGGCGTATTATGAGGTCGGCGGTCTGAGAGTACCTAGTATCGCCGCCACCCCAACCCCTATTTCGTCCGGTGTTTTTGTTTGGGGACAATTAGACGGAATCGGAACGATAACTGCAAATGCGAATAATACAACTACGGTGGGCATGAAGGGAGGGATTGAGTTTATAAAAAGGACTCCGACTTTTGCATACGGAACGCTTACCTATGAAATAAGGGATGGTAAGTTCGACAAAGCTACGTCGGTAACGACAATAGGGCAAGCTGCGAGTACAGCGTTTGCCTCCAAGATGGAGATTACCTTTAATATGAATGTGAATTCAAACGGCCTGTTCTCAATTACCTTCCAGGTTCCTGTTTACGCGTTATCTCTCGAACGGGCCTCTAATGATGACAACAACCTGCAGCCGGAGAAGTGGTGGATACGGCCGGACTACGATCAGTACCAGTACTTATTGGACGACGGGCTTAACACGGGCGGCGCCGTACTGGTCGGCAATGTATCGACGTCGAGCGCTGTAGGCGAGTGGCTTCAAATCAAAACAACCGGTATCGGTTTTAGCAACGAATAAAGGAACATGGAGGTTCGTATGAAAATTTTTAGAAAGACCGCTACGGCGGCAATTTTAATAATCCTTGCGCTGTTTTTGATAACGTGCGTGCCGGAGCCCCCCCCCGAAACGGGCGGCGGCGGCGACGCTATCACGTGGCTCGACTGGAATTACGAGGACAATCCCGACGGCTCCGGCAAATTGACCCTGATGCTTGACGGGTCTACGCCGTTTGCCTACAATAGCCAGCAGTCGCGCGCATTGAGCGAGGGTATGGCGAGAATGGTCCACGATTTCTTCGAGGTAGTTTTTGTCAACGACGCAGGCACGGGAGAAGTTCGCAGAACCAGTTGGGAAATCGGCTATCCCGCCGGTATTGGCGGCTTGACCCGGAGTAAGGATTACGGCAATGTTGCCGTCGGCTCCGCCAATGGGTCGGTAGTTTTTGTCGGAAGAAAACAGTCAATGACGCTTTTGGGTATAGGGTATCTGGTTCAGGTTAACACAGGCGAAGATGCTTGGCTGCCGGATAATGGTACTAACACAAATACTACAGAAATTACCCCCAACGCTATATCCATAACATACGCGGTTCACCCTCTGGTAACCCACGTAGGGTTTAGTGGGGGTGACGGAGGTGCTACTCTTCATACGGATCGTCAAACTTTTTTAACGGCGGTAGAAAGACCATTGAGTGCTAATACCGGTACTTCTCTTATAGGTGCTCTTGCCACCAAAACATCAGGCAAAAATATAACCCTTCCGGGCGACGTAGTTTATCCGTTATTTGATCTTCCCCCTGCTCCCGTGCCTATTGCCCCTGCTACCACGGCTAATAGAACTATTGAGGCGACTTATACAATTGGACTGACCGCCGCCAGCACTGGTCCGGATGATTGTTTTCCTCCATGGCCTTCTACTTCTCTTTTTGATGCCGCCCTTATTGGTACTGGCGGGCTTGAAATTGCCAGAAGATACGCGGCTTATCAGATTCAGGGAAAGACGTATGACGCTTCGAAGTCTCTTGACACGCATACTACAGTAGTTGCTACTAATAATGCCAGCGGTACTTTTAACTCCGTAATTACTATGACTTTTACCCAGAATGAGAAGTCCGCCGGCATATTGGCGATTACCTTTCAGTGTCCTGTTTACGCGATAACCAACGCCGCTTCCACAGTGGGCGGAGGGTCAGATCCCATAGCCGTAGCTGCCGAAGCTGCCAAAAAGTGGTACATAAGGCCGGCCTTCAACCAGTACCAGTACCTTCTTGACAGCGGGGAAGACGCGGGCGGCATGGTAATGCTTGGAAACGTATCCGAGGGGACGGCTACCAACTGGCTGGAAATCTTTACCACCGGTATTGGTTTCAGCAACTAGATATATCGCCGCTGAGCGGCTTAACATGGAGGTTTTGTATGAAAACATTTGTAAAAAAGACCGCGGCAGCGGCGGTTTTGGTTTTATTCGCGCTGTTCATTGTAACGTGCGATGTGCTTGAACCGCCGGAAAGCGGCGGCAGCGGCAGCGAGCCGAGGTACACCGACTGGCTGTTTCAGGCAAATCCTGACGGATCGGGAACATTGACGGTACAGCTTGACGGCGCCAAAATTTACCCGGAGCCCCCGCCCGTACCGGAGGATCGCGCCCTGTCAATAAACCTCGCGAAAATGGCGCACGATTATTTCGAGGTGATTTTTGTTAACGGCGACATTGGAACATTGGACGCCAACGGCAACGTTACGAGCGGCGGCACGGTCGCGAGGGCCGTGTGGGAAATCGGGGAAGACGCCGGTATAAGAGGCGTGGCGAGGGGTCTTGATTATGCCGCGGTTGTTCCGGCGTCCAACGGACCTGCCGCCATCATTTTAGTCGGCAAAAAATCGAGTAAAACGCTTCTGGGCGTCGGGCATCTTTTTCAGGTAGACCGCGGTGCAACTACGACCGTTTTACAGAATTCTACTTCCGTAACGTTCGCCGTTCACCCGCTTACAACTGCCATAGGGTGGGATGCTCCTGCTACAGCGGGTGGTAACGAAGTTTTTAGAACTGCCGAAACTTTTATAACGGCGACAGGCGGCTATAGCTTTCCGGGGCCGGGTACTCCTAGCTCAGGTAGTACAGTGGGCGGCACTACAAATGTAGGGCGCGGTATCTCGGTTCCGTTATTCAATCTTCCGACGCCTGCAATTGTAGCTCCAGCTACTACTCAGAATGTGGCGGCGGTTTATAAAATTGGCGGTCTTGATCTAGACGCCGGCACTACTCCTCCTAGACCTGACCTTTATTTGGGACTTTTTGTTTATCAGGCGATGGAAACTATGAAAAGAGTACCGTCCTATATAGCTAACGGGCAGAGGTACGACGCTACCGGAACCTCTATTGACATGCATACGGATGTAAGCACTTCAAGTAATTCAGGAGCCGACGGTGTTGTTAGCCTTACATTCAACATTGTTTTTACTCAAACGGCGCAGTCCACCGGCATTTTCGCGTGGACTTTTCAGTTGCCCGTTTACGGGATAACCAAAGCGAACGCTACAAACGGCGGGCCCAAGGCGGAGAGGTGGTACATAAAGCCGGGCTACGGGCCGTACCAGTATCTTCTTGACGACGGAGCGACCGCGGGCGGAGCCGTGCTTATGGGTACCGGCGTAACGTCTCTTGACTGGCTGGAAATCTTTACCACCGGCGTTGGCTTTACCAACTAGTTTGCGGCAGTGTTGTTTAGTTATCCTGAAACGGCGTATCTGTGGTACAATGTTCAGGATAACTTATATATAAGATAAAAAAGTTGAGATTTATTTTATGGAGGTTTGTATGAAAACGATGAGAAGGTTTGCACTTGTTGGAATTGTGGTATTCCTCGCGTTGTCCCTCGGGACATGCGGAGCGGGTCCTGCTGACGGCGATGAAGGAAGCAACGCCTTGGTATGGACGGATTATGAGATTATGCTGTCGCCGGACGGCTTGGGGCAGATAACGCTGTACCTTCCTCCCGAAGGCATGGACGAAAACACCCAGCCCGGCCCCGACACGTACGGCGTGGCGGTGCCAAAGAGCCGTATGCTGAACCAGAATATCGCCAGAAGGAGCTACGACTACCTTGAGGCGATCTTCATTGGCACCGGCGCCAACGTCATCGCCAGGACGTCCTGGGAAATCGGGCAGCCTGCCGGTATCAGGGGCGTAGAAAGAGATATTGATTATGGAAATGGCGGGAACGCAATTATTTGCGTGGGCAGGAAAATATCTAACGGGTTAGGGACGCTTCTTGCCATAGGAACTGTGACAGCCGTTGGTATACCTGCTGGTACTACACCTCTTGCTACTCCTACCACTATTCCCCCCCATGCAATAAGCGTAACGTTTACGGTTTCGGGTATAAGAACCGAGGTGGGCTATGATTTTACGTTAGACGATCCATTGTCCTCTTTTGGGGAAAGTTTTCTTACATCGACAGGTGGTGATGCTGCAGCTGGCGGCTTTCTAGAGGCTCCTAATGTAGCTAGAACAGTATCAGGTTTAGCGACATTTAAGGGCGGCGCCACATATACGATGTTCGCTCTTCCGGGTTTTGATAAAAGGGGTACCACAATTACTGCTAACCCATTTAAAGTATACGCGGAATATGCATTCACCCTTACCGATGCTGGTACTAATACTGCGGCGGCTATTGGTATTACTTTTGCCGATCTTAAAGTCTGGGACGTCGGCACCACCCCTCCTAGTCCTACTGCTCCGTTTGAGATTGAAGAAAGGCTTGCGCTTTACCGGACTATGGGTCAGAAATTTGACGTTAATGAGGCGAATCTTGATACGGCGACGACTGTAGGGCTTAGCACTAGAACAGGTTCTTACTATAGCAATGCTGCTAATGCATCTTTTTACCCCGTTATTCCGCTTGAATTTTCTATCGTAAAAGAATCACAGGGAGTGTTTGCGTTTACCTTTCGGACGTCTGTTTACGCGCTTAGCAATGCTTCTGCTACAAACGGCGGACCCGAAGCTGTGCGATGGTACGTAGGTGTGGCGCACGGCGAGGACAGGTACGTTCTTGACGACAGAAAGAGCGCGGCGGGCATGGTGCTTATGGGCGTAAACATAAGCGCTCTCGACTGGCTCGAAATTATCGTAACGTGGATAACACCACCACCTGGACCTTAATTAAAGGAACGTGATGAAGAAGTCTGTCATTACCATATTAACAATTCTCATTTTAATATGCGTAATGGCAGGCTGTTCCCAGCCCATCGGCAGCATCTACGGGTCGTTAAACATGAACCGTTCCCCTGAATCGATGTGGCTTATTCCGCGCCGCCAGATTTACTCGATAGATGAAAGATTCCTGCGCGACGAGGATTTCCAGATGTTTATTGTGGAGGACGGCTCGGTAGTTGAAATCTTCCCGCCGTTCTCACAACCGAATGGCGTGTATATAGAAATATCCGGCAACCACGGTCTTTCCACCGAATTCCGCGAAGAAGTTCTGACAACCCACCACGAGTTTATCCGCGTGGGCACGCACAGAATCAACGTCACGTACATGGAAAAATATGGGTATTATCAGGTAGAGGTAATGTCTTCCAACAACGGATCGAGCATCGGCGGCGACGGCGGTATCGGCATCATCTGGATCGGCGATGACAAAAAGCCGACAGAAGAAGATGATGACGAGGACGAGGATTAAGCGCCTTTGAAAAAATACGTGGTTCTGCTCCTTTTTTTCCTCTTTGCCGCTATTTGCGTGTCCGCGCAGATAAAGGGTCGTGACAATCCCGCTGATTTCCGCGAGACGAGGATCTACGTGCCGCCCATCGACGGGATCGGCGTAATAGAAGACATGGCGTATTTTTACAAGCAGATAACAGGCGAAATTACGCGCCAGTACCGGCAGTTGGGGCGCACGCGGCGCACGTCCGACTACGTTATTACGGGCAGGGTCATGCCGATTGCGGAGCTTGAGGAAGAGATAGAAATGCCCGAAGGCGCCGAAGAGGACGAGAACGTTCTGTTTGTCGAACTTTTCAACAATGAGACGGACGAGATAATCGCCGTTCAGTACATCACCTACACCATTCCCGACGCGACAACCGAGGAGGCGCTTTCCGTAATCATCTACAATATGCTTTCCGGCATTCCCGACCTTCTGGAAGGAATCGCGTTCTACGACAACTGGCGCAACAAGCGCCTTTACCTGAACGCCAGCTTTTTATGGACGCCGCGCAACTACATAGGCATTTACGCGGCTGTCCACTGGGCGGGCGTAGGCGCGGAAATTACCGTGGACTATCACATTTTGTCGTTTCTGGCGGTCAGCCTCGGCGCGGAAATATCGCAGGAATGGGTAGTACTGACAAAGCAGGGGGACGTTGGCAACGAATCTACCGACATGATACTGGATATCCCTCTCGCCGTTAAGTTTGTTTTCAGGCCGCTTGACAATTTCATGCTGGAGCCCTACCTCGGCGCCCAGTACAATATTTCCCTTTTGCAGACGACAGGCGTCTATCCCGTTTCATGGCTGGCAGGCGCCCAGCTCGGCATCAGGCTGGGTTTCGGCATACTCACCATCGACCCCCGTTTTTCAATGGACTTCGGCAAATCATGGACCGTCTTTAAAGACAACACCTACGAATACTGGCGCTATTCACTCCACCTCGGCCTGGGCTTTAAGCTCGGCTTCTTTAACCGCATAAAGAGCGAGTAGAGGGAGTTATTGCTTTTGCGCGGTGTCCGCTTGCCGCCGTTCTTCGCGCCTTCGTGTAAGGCTTTTCCTTCCTTTTTTTGCGTTAGCTCGTGTTTTCATTTGCAGGCGATTGGCTTTTGCGGCAAAGTCCCTGAAAAACCCATCTGTATCCAGTTCTTTAAATGCTCTTTCAAATACTTCAGTATCTTTGTTTCTCATATTGCATCCTTTATTGATTGCGCTAAAGATTTAAGAAATTGTTCGTTAATTCTTCCCCTCGGTCCTATTGAACAGGCAATTTCTTCATTTATTTTTAAAGTTAAAGTTTCCATATTATCTTCTATCAAGAATATCCTAATCTCTTTTAAAGATAAACCTCCCTTTCTAACAATGAACAATGTTTCAATAATCTTAACTTCTTCATTCTCCTTCTTTAAAATATACGCATGTTCAAGATCTTTTTCGGGAAATATCCATTCTACTTTAAGCAAATTTGATTCAAGCTTTTTATTAAAGTATTGCACAAAATGTTCCTTGAGGGACAGAATATTATCCTTATGAACAAACCCGTTTGCCATGCCGTCGTATAAATAAATATTGTACGAGTTATTCATAGGCTTGTCAATCGCCGCGTTTGCCTGCGGCGGCGCCTGCTTTCCGCTACGCTTGACACAATGTATTTTATAAGTTATTTGGCTATTTTCCCCAGGGAGGATTTGAACCCCCACAAGCAGATCCAGAGTCTGCCGTGCTACCATTACACAACCGGGGAGCGTACCGTTATATACTATAAAACCGG
>JGI24698J34947_10000505_pt1 | contig 18364 bp, 18 predicted proteins | sample TergutMp193P3_FD_34947 | JGI IMG/M metagenome (IMG submission 34947) | reverse complement strand
TCAAAGTCAAAACAAATGCGGTTTTGATTTTGACTTTAACATTTTGACCGCATTAAAAGGTTGGGTAGGGCACGCCCCGCAGGGGCGGGGTGCCCTCCATAATTAGTGGCATTGTGCCCTCCATCATTCGCTGTTCTTCACCCGTTCGTTCAAATCGGCTATGGAAAGCGCTTCTATCATCTCGTCCATATCGCCGTCTATGAACTTGTCCAAATTGTACAGCGTCAGGTTTATCCGGTGGTCGGTTACGCGGTTTTGCGGGAAGTTGTATGTCCTGATTTTCGCGCTTCTGTCACCCGTGCTTACCATGCTCTTTCGTGCCGACGACTCTTCCGCTTCTACTTTCGCCAGTTCCATTTCGTAGAGGCGCGATTGCAGGACTTTCATCGCTTTCGCCTTGTTTTTTTGTTGGGAGCGTTCGTCTTGGCACGTTACTATGAGGCCGGTGGGCACGTGCATTATGCGCACCGCCGAGTACGTGGTGTTTACCGACTGGCCCCCCGCGCCGCTTGAGCAGTAGAGGTCGATGCGCAGGTCGTTCGGGTTGATTTGCACCTCGAACTCGTCCGCTTCGGGGAAGACGGCCACCGAGGCCGCCGAGGTGTGGACGCGCCCCTGCGCTTCCGTGAGCGGCACGCGCTGCACGCGGTGGACGCCCGATTCGTATTTGAGCGTGCCGTAGGCGTTGTCGCCCCGCACGTTGATGATAATCTCCTTGACCGCGCCCAAGTCGCCGTAGCTTGACGAGAGCGCTTCCGCCTCCCACCCCCGCCTCTCGAAGAAGTGCGTGAACATGCGGTAGAGGTCGGCCGCGAAGATTCCCGCTTCCGTGCCGCCGGTTCCGGCGCGGATTTCGAGTATCGCGTTTTTCATGTCCTTCGGGTCGCGCGGGACTAAGAGCATTTTTACCTTTTGCTCTAGCTCCGGGAGCTCCGCCTCGAGCGCGTTCAGCTCCTCTTTCGCGAGTTCGAGCATCTCGCCGTCGCTCTCCGTGTCCAGTATCCGCCGCGTCGACGCTATATGGCTGTTTATCTCCAAGTACCTCTTGAACGCCGGCAGGTTACGCGCCAGATTGTTGTATTCCCGCCCGAATTTCTCTAACTTCGACGGGTCAGAGGCGACCTCCGGCGAGGCCATCTTCTCCTCGAGTTCGCCGTGCCGCCTCAAAATGCTTTCGACTTTGTCGGCTATCACAGCGCCGCCTCCAGCGCCTTGACGGCGACCTCTATCTGCGACGGGTCGGGCTTGCGCGTCGTGATTCTCTGCAGCCACAGCCCCGGCTTGATGAGGATGTCCACGAAAGGCACGTTCTGATACTTGGCTAACAGTTTCAAAAACTCGTAAGACGTGCCGGCGACGAGCGGTATCAGCACAAGGTGGACGACGAAACGGTGGAATATGTTGACAAACGCCCCAAAGTATTGTATATAAAGCGTGTCGATGATTGAGAACAGGAGTATGCTGCATATGGCGACGAGGATGAGGAAGCTCGTGCCGCAGCGCGGGTGGACGGTGGCGTAGGGGTCGACGTTGCCGACCGTCAGCGGTTTGCCGTCCTCGTAGGCGAAGATGGTTTTGTGCTCCGCGCCGTGGTACTCGAACATCCTGCGTATGTCGCTCCACAGGCTGATGAGCGATATATATATAAGGAATAGGGCGATGCGTATTATCCCCGCCGAGAGGTTGAACAGCATGGGCGAGTCGTTGATGAACGGGACGCGGGATACCGTCCACATTGGCGCGTACATGAACAGGCCTAGGGATATGGCGAGGGCCATGACTATGGATAGGGCGAAGAACAGCTTGTCCGCGGCGGATGTTTTCTTTTTGCCGTCGGCGGGCGGCTTGCCGCTCTCCGCGCCGGCCCCCTCTTCCGCGGTAGAGATGTCCACCGAACGCTCAAGCGCCTCGAACCCCCATTTCAGCGACTCGAACAGGTTGATGACGCCGCGGATTACGGGTATCCCCAAGACCGCGACGCGCTTCGTGATGGATACGAACGGGCGCGATTCGACGGTTATGCCGCCGTCGGGGCGGCGCACCGCCCAGGCCACCTTGTCCTTGCCGCGCATCATCACGCCCTCGATGAGCGCCTGCCCGCCGACGGTGTCGTCCTTTTCGGCAAGTAGCGCGGGTAGAAGCGCCGATGCCGTCAGTAGTTTCGGTTTACGCAACGTTACTTCTCCGCGGCCGCGGCGGCTTTCGAGTAGCGCTTGCGGAAGCGGTCGACGCGGCCCGCGCTGTCAATCAGCTTCTGCTTGCCCGTGTAGTAGGGGTGGCAGTTGTTGCATATGTCTATATGCGTGCTACCGATAGTCGCGCGGGTCTCTATAGCGTTGCCGCACGAACATGTAAACGTCGCCTTTTCGTATTTCGGATGAATTTTCTCCCTCATATCGTTGTACCGCCCTTTCTAAAGAAAACTGTATTTAAAAGAATTTTTGACAATAACCGTAACCGGTAACCCGCAAAACTATAAAGATAATATATGGCGTTTGACAGGTCAAGGTTTTTGTGAAAAAAAATTCTGCCTCCCCGTTCGGCGGGAAACCGCCCGGCGCATAAATTATATTCATCGGCGGCAGGGTCGGCGTTGATATTGAATTTTATATCTTGAGGGTCGCGTTTGAAACTGATGATGACGGGTATTGATTATAAACGCTCAAAGCTGAACGTCAGAGAGAAATTCGCGGTAACTAAGAGGACGGCGGGGGAAATACTCGCGGGCTTTAAGGCCGGCGGGGCCGGCGGCTGCGTGGTTATATCCACGTGCAACCGGACGGAGCTTTACGCCTCGATGCCGGACGGCCGCGCTTTCCCGCTGTCCGAGGCGCTGTGCGCCGCCCTCGGCAGGGATTTTTCCGAATACGGGCCATGCCTGACGGAACGGGAGGGCGGCCGCGCCATGGGGCACCTGTGCCGCGTCGCATCGGGGCTGGATTCGCAAATCATAGGCGACGGCCAGATAATCACGCAGGTACGCGAGGCGCTGGAATTTTCACGCGGCCAAAACTGCGCGGACAGCTATATGGAAACGATGTTCAACATGTCAATCCACGCCGCCAAAGCGATAAGGACGAAAGTCCTCGCCCACTCGCTTGGGACAAGTTCCGTGCCGGAAAAGACGGTGGAGAAATTAAAAGCGGCGCACAGTTTGGCGGGCAAAAACGCACTCGTCATCGGCAACGGCAGAATCGGCAGGATGGTCGCGGAATTGCTGATACGCGAAGGCGTGGACGTGACGGTTACGCTGCGCTCGCATAAAAGGGGCGTTGTTAAAATTCCCGATAAAGCGGGCGTTATAAATTACGACAAGCGGTACAAAGCGATGGAAAATGTTAATATAGCGGTCAGCGCCACGGCAAGCCCGCACCTGACTATTTCCGAAAACGAATTGAGCGTGTTAAGGCGCGTACCGGAAATTATTGTGGATTTGGCAGTCCCCAGAGACGTGGAGCCTTCTGTTAGGAACATAAGCGGCGTTACCCTGCTGACAATAGACGACATCTCCGGCGAGGGGTGTCATCTTCCGCCCGAAAGCGTCGCGATGGCGGAGGGCATCATTGCCGAACACGTTGCCAAGTATAACAAGTGGATTTCGTTCAAGGAGAATAAAACAGGCGCGGAAGGCGGCAAAATATGACGGAACGAAAAACATTTTTCCCGTTGTTTGTAGATATGAACGGCAGGAAAGCGTTGATAGTCGGCGGCGGGAACGTGGCCGAGCGGCGGGTAAAAATTCTCGCCTCGTTCGGCGCGGACATTACCGTTATATCGCCGGAAGTTACTGAATACATTGAACGCGCGTCTTCGTCAAATACGGTACGTTTGCTGAAACGAAAGTACAAAATGGGCGACATAGCCGTTGTTAACCCTTTTCTCGTTGTCGCGGCGACGGACGGGCGGCAGGTTAATCATAATATAATGACGGAAGCCCAAAAACTGAAGATCCACGTGTCGGTTGCCGATTGCCGCGAGGAGTGCACGTTCTTTTTTCCTGCTATTGCGGAAAACGAAGATTACGTAGCGGGGCTTGTGTCGAAAGACGGCAACCATTCAGGCGTTAAACGGACGGCGGAAAAAATAAGGAGGGTTCTCAACGCATGAACAGAATAATACGTGTGGGAAGCCGCGACAGCGCTCTGGCAATAATACAGGCGCGGATTGTTATTGATGCCGTCAAGAAAACAAATCCCGCGTTGGATTTTGAGATTGTAACCATTAAAACAACGGGAGATAAAATACTTGACAAAAGTTTAGACGCTGTCGGCGGCAAGGGATTGTTTATCAAAGAACTTGAACACGCGCTCGCGGACGGCGGTATCGACATCGCCGTTCACAGTTACAAGGATATGCCGGTTGAGGAAACTGACGGCTTGCCCGTAGTGGCGTTGTCCGAGAGGGAAGCGCCTTTTGACGTTTTGGTATTGCCGAAAGGGGCTGCCGCTCTCGACAAATCAAAACCCGTCGGCTCATCAAGCTTCAGAAGGACTGTCCAGTTCGCGAGGCTGTATGACAAGGTTGAAATAAAGGTGGTGCGCGGAAACGTGCCTACCCGTTTGTCGAAACTGGATAACGGCGAGTATTCGGCGCTGCTACTCGCGCAGGCGGGCCTAAACCGCCTATCATTGCAAAACAGAATCTCCCGCGTCTTCACGGTTGACGAGATGCTCCCCGCCGCGTCTCAGGGAATCCTCGCGGTTCAGGGCAGGCGTGGCGAAGATTACTCGTTCCTTGACGGATTCCACAGCCGCGAGTCGGAAACTGTGTCCAAAGCGGAAAGGCGGTTCCTGAAAACATTGGGCGGCAATTGCTCAACCCCCGCCGCGGCCTATGGGCAGATACATGACAATGAGATTTTGCTTACTGGAATGTATGTAGACGCGCACGGCAATATAGAAAAGGGAAAAATCAGCGGCGGCGTTGATGAAAACGAACAGCTCGGCGAACGGCTTGCCATGCGCTTAAAAGAAAGGGCGGGCGGCTTATGAAAGTTACTCTCGTCGGGGCCGGCCCCGGAGGTATCGGGCTGTTGACCATTAGGGGCCTTGAAATATTGCGAACCGCCGACATTGTGTTGTACGACCGTTTTGTCAGCGATGATATTTTGGCAGAGATTCCCGTCTCCGCTGAAAAAATAGATGTCGGGAAACGCGCGGGCAACCATCCCGTGCCGCAGGATGAAATTAACAATCTTCTGCTTGAAAAAGCGCGGCAGGGAAAAAACGTCGTCAGGTTAAAAGGCGGCGACCCGCTTGTTTTCGCCCGCGGCGGGGAGGAACTGGAAATTTTGGCCCAGAATAACATTCCTTTTGAAATCGTACCCGGTGTTACTTCCGCTATTGCCGCCGCCGCTTACGCGGGGATTCCCCTGACCCACAGGGAGTACGCTTCATCTTTCCATTTGATAACCGCCCACGCGAAAAACAACGAAACGCCGAATATTGATTTTGACGCTCTCGCGAAATTAAACGGCACGTTGGTATTCTTAATGGGAATCGCGGTAATCAACGATATTTGCGAAGGCTGCGTCTCCGCCGGTATGGATAAAGATATGCCCGCCGCTATTGTGGAAAACGCCGCCGCGAACACTCAACGCAAGTTTTTGGGGACGCTCGCGACATTACCCGAAATCGCCCGCGCGAATAATGTGAAATCGCCCGCCGTTATTATCATAGGAAAAGTATGTGAATTTTCCGACCGCTACGACTGGTTCAGCCGGAAACCTTTGCGTAACAAGCGCGTCATTGTAGCGCGAGTCAAACACGAAGCGTCCAAATTGTCCGACAGCCTTAGAGAACTCGGCTGCGACGTAGTGGAAATGCCGTGTTTTAGAATCGCGCCGCTTACCGGCGCCGGATGTATGTTGGGGAAAAAATTAACGAACATAAAAGAATATTCATGGCTCGTTTTTACAAGCGGCGCGGGCGTAAATATTTTTTTCGATTATCTTATTGAGAACGAGATTGATATACGTATATTACACCATCTGAAAATAGCGTGTGTCGGAATCGAAACTAAAAAAGAAGTGAGCAAGCGTGGGATTAAGGCTGACTACGTTCCCGCAGAATACAACGGGGCGGCGTTGGCGCACGGGTTGGCAGGGCTTGTAAAAAACGGCGAGAGGCTGCTTATAGCAAGGGCAAAGGACGCGGACAAGGATTTAACGCGCATACTTGCGGAAGCGGGAATAACCTTTGCCGACGTTCCGATTTACGAAAAAATCAAAGAAATAAATACAAACGCGACGGCCGGTGCAATCGCCGCGCACGATTTTGATTTCGCCGCGTTCACAAGCCCGTCAGCCGTGGAATGTTTTGCCGAAGCCGCCGCGCGTAATCAATTAGGCAAAATAAAAGCGGTATGTATCGCGGAGAAAACGGCGGCGGCGGCAAGAGCGTATGGCATGGAAGCCCATGTTTCAACAGAAGCGACGGTAATGAGCATGGTTGAAAAAATATTGGTGTTAGTCTCGACTAACTAAGTTAGTTGCAACTAACTCTATTAGTCACGACTAACTCTGTTGGTTGTAACAAAGTCCTCATCATGCTGTTTTTATTTAAAACCGGCGTGCGCGGTATTTATTTTATAGAATAAAGATTCCGAAATATGAAAACAAGAACAAGAAGGCTGCGCGGCAGCGAGGCATTGCGGCGGATGGTTCGGGAGACACGGGTTTCCCGCGACGCCCTTATCTATCCACTTTTCGTGCGGGATGGCAAGTGTATTGAAGAGGAATTGCCGTCGCTTCCGGGACAGGTACGCTACAGCCCCGACACGTTGGTGAAGGGCGTTGACGCGGCCTTGAGCGCGGGAGTGCGTTCGTTTCTGCTTTTCGGCGTACCGGAAGCGAAGGACGAAAACGGTGGCGGCGCTTACGATGAAAACGGCGTTGTTCAGCAGTCACTCCGAAACATAAAAAAAACGTTTGCGGGCGACGTTTGCCTTATCACTGACGTATGTTTGTGTGAATACACGGCGCACGGACACTGCGGCTTGATTCGCGATGGCAGGGTTGATAATGATACGACGCTGCCGCTCCTCTCGCGAGCGGCGCTTTCACACGCCCGCAGCGGCGGCGATATTGTCGCCCCGTCCGCGATGATGGATGGAACGGTTGCCGCCATAAGGGACGCGCTTGACGCGGAGGGCTTTGAGGATATTCCCATTATGAGTTACGCCGCGAAATACGCTTCCGCTTTTTACGGCCCGTTCCGCGAAGCGGCCATGTCCGCGCCGCAGTTCGGCGACAGAAAAACATATCAGATGGATTACCACAACTGTAAGGAAGCGTTGAGGCGGATAGATATTGACATCGGGGAGGGGGCGGATATTATCATTGTAAAGCCCGCCCTCCCGTGCCTTGACATAATCTCCCAAGCGTCGCGGCGGATAACGCTGCCGGCAGCGGCGTACAGCGTCAGCGGCGAATACGCGATGGTTAAAGCGGCGGCGGCTTCCGGCTTTATTGACGAATACAAAATAATGTGCGAAAGCGCGGCCGCCGTTTTCCGCGCCGGCGCGGATATTTTAATTACGTACTTTGCCAAAGAGTTAGCCGCGGCGATTAGAAAAGGCGATATCGGATGAGAGATAAATTGGTAACGGATAAGTCGAGAGCGTTATTTGAACGGGCGGTTCGGGTTATGCCCGGCGGGGTAAACAGCCCCGTCCGCGCGTTTAAGGCGGTGGGCGGAAATCCTTTGTTTATTGACAGGGCTGAGGGTTCAAGGGTTTACGACGCGGACGGCAACGAATATATTGATTACGTCTCCTCGTGGGGGCCGCTGATTCTTGGGCACAACGACGCCGCTGTCCGCGAGGCGGTAACGAAAGCCGCCCAAAAGGGTATGAATTTCGGTGCGCCCACGGAAGCGGAAGTAAAATTAGCGGAGAAAATCATAGCCTTCGCGCCCGGCGTTGAAATGGTTCGGATGGTGAACTCCGGCACGGAAGCGGTAATGAGCGCGTTGCGGCTCGCCCGCGCGTACACGGGGCGGCGGAAGGTCATCAAGTTCGAGGGGTGTTACCACGGGCACGCGGACAGTATGCTTGTGAGGGCGGGTTCGGGGGCGCTTACAATGAGCGTACCCGACAGTTCCGGCGTGTCGGAACACGCCGCGGGGGATACGCTCGTCGCGTCTTATAACGATTTGGACGGGGTCGAGGGATTTTTGAAGAAAAACGATGTCGCTTGCGTAATCGTGGAACCGGTCGCCGCGAACATGGGCGTGGTCTTGCCTAAGGACGGGTTTTTAAGCGGGTTGAAGGAACTGTGCGGCGTGTACGGCGCGTTGCTTGTGTTTGACGAGGTGATTACCGGCTTCCGCCTGTGCAGGGGTGGCGCTCAGGAGTACTACGGCGTCCGGGCCGATTTGGTCACATACGGCAAAATCATCGGCGGCGGGATGCCGGTCGGGGCTTACGGCGGCAGGAAAGAAATCATGGAACTTGTCGCTCCGAGCGGGCCTGTATATCAGGCGGGTACCCTTTCAGGCAACCCTGTCGCGATGGCGGCGGGGCTTGCCCAGCTTGAAACACTAGAAAATGAGTCGGTTTACAGCCATATCAACATGATGGGCGGAAAATTGGCTGACGGGCTTTCCGCCATAGCGCGAAAATCGGGATTAACGGCCTGCGTGAACCGGATAGGCTCCCTTGTCAGCCTGTTTTTCGGAATCGATAGCGCGGGCGATTACGCGTCCGTCAAAAAAGCGGACGCNGAACTTTACGCCCGCTATTTNCACGGAATGTTGAACGAAGGCGTCTACCTCGCGCCGTCGCAATTCGAGGCGGTGTTCGTCTCCCGCGCCCACACGGAGCGCGACATAGACGAAACGCTTCGCAAGGTTGAGCGGGTGGTTAAGACCCCAGGTTTCTCAACTGGTCGCGCGCCGCTTTAGACCACCAGCTCTGCGTGTCCATTTTGCAGAAAGTGTTGAACGCGTCCCGGGACAAACTCCTGTTCATGTTTTTCAGCGCGACAAAGCCCAGGTTGTACCACGCCATCGCGTTTTTCGGCTGTAACTTGACTAATTTTTCGAGCAGCGGACAGGCTTTGTCGAATTTCCCCTGCTGGTAGAGCAACAGGCTCCCCGCCCACAGGTCTTCTGGTGTCGGCTCGATTTTGCCCTCGCTGTCCTCCGCCTCTTTCAGGCGGGCCGTCGTATCGTCGAAGAGTTTGTTGTACTCAATGCTGCTCATCGTATAGCTCTGGAATTCAAGCGGGGTGAAGATGTCGTTTTTCGATGGGCCGATTTCGTGTTCGAACCAGTTTTTCGACTCTTTGGACAGGATTCTGTAGCCGTTGTACTCCGACGTCATCCATATTATATACTCTTTTATCAGCCTTGCCTTGAGCTGCACTATCGAGCGCATGGTTTTCAGGTCGGGCAGCTGGTTGAAGGACGTGAGGATTTTTTTCTCCTCGTCCGCGTCCAAGCGGTACTCAATGATGCCGGTGGCAAGCGACCCCATGAAATTAGCGCCCGGCGGGATGGACGGCAGGATGATGCAGTTGTTCTTCCAGTCGTAGATAGCGTTGCCCGTCGCCGGCACGAGCAGCACGTAGGGGCGCCCGAACAGCGGCACCCTGTCGTTATGGAAGATGTGCGGGTCGAACTCGGTGATTTGGTTCAGGCTTTTCAGGAGCATGCTCATCGTGAAAACCTTGTCTCCGGGGCGGACGAGCGGGAACGGCTCGATGCTCAAGCGCTTGGCGGAGAGTTTCACCAAGTCGTGGATGTAGTCGAGTTCCTCGGTAATCCTCGTCTCTATCTCGCTTACGGACATTTCCGCCGATTGTTTCTGCACTACTTCCAAATCGTCCGTTAATTTTTTCAGCCCCGCCTCGACGTCGACTACCTTGACGAAGAGCGCTTCTATGGATTTGGTCATATTTTTGACTTCGGTGGAGCCGTCCTTGTTGGGCAGCGTCGCTATGAACGCGGCGGCGAATTCAAGTTTCTTTTTGAGTTCGAGCTCCTGTTTGACGTGCTCCCGCCTTTGCTCCGCCGACATGAACGTACCTTTCGATATGTCTTTTTTCTTTCTGATGCTGTCTAACTGGAGCTTTTCGGTGTTTTCAAGTTCGCCCAGGGACTTGGCCGGGTCGGTAGGCCGGAAGTACATATTCTCTATCTTGTCCCTGCGCTCTTTCTGGATGTCGCTGATTTCGTCCAAAAACTTTTTCTGCTGAATCTGCTGTACCTTTATATCCCGCTCCAGCTTCTCCACCTTGTCCCCCTGCCTGATTTTTTGCAGGAGCTCCTTCAGCCATTGGGATATGGTCTGCAGGCGTATGCGGCACCCCACCATGTCGGCGTCGGCGATGGTGGGTTTAATCGCGGCGACGTCCACAAGCTTCGAACACAGGCCGAAGTCGATAAGGTCGGCGTTCGCGTCGATAAACGGGTCGACGTCGCCGTTCCCCTGGATTATCTCGCCCAAACTCTCACCAAGCCACGTCCAAAACGACGTGGACACCTCAACTACAGGCTGCTTGTTTTCAGGGTCTTCCTTGAGTAATTTCAAGGCCGCCGCGAACTTTTCATTAAATTCCATAATAGTTTCCGTTTCTTTATTGTTTCGTTTTTGTATTTAGCCGCATACAGAGCGAATATAATTTACAATATTAAGTATAGTATTATGGTAATACGGGAATCAATATTAAAATACAAAAACGCGCATATAAAATGCAGTAAAATTTTAATTGATAACTTTTCTATTGCAAACCGCCAGCGCAATTAATTATTTTTTACACATTGGTTATAATTTATTAATAAGGAATATACAGGAGGTTTGCGGTATGCGTGATAAAGTTGAAGAGGCTATTAACGAGATACGCCCCCGCCTGCAGGACGACGGCGGCGACATCGAGCTTGTCGGCATTACCGACGACAACGTCGTGCAGGTGAGGCTGCGCGGCGCGTGCGCGGGGTGCCCGGGGGCGGCCATGACCCTCAAAATGGGCGTCGAACGGCTCATCAGGGAAAAAGTCCCTGAGATAAAGTACGTCGAGAACGTCAAGTGACGGCGGCGGAGGTTCAGGCGGAGAGTATGCCGCCGCCGCGGCCCGCGGCGGTAGCTGGCGCGGGCGCGGAACACGCAGCGTGGAACAAGTTCCCGTTTCTGGCGTTCTGCTGGAGCGCCCTTATACTGGTCGGCGCGGCGGAAGCGCTCGCGGTCTACCTCGTCTACCCGCGCCTGCACGCGCTTAACCCGAACCTCTTCTACCTCTTCCTCGCGGCGGCGGGCGCGTTTTTTATCGTGCTCGGCGGCGGGCTGACGCTCATCACCGTGACGTCGCTCACCGGCGTCGACCTGCTGTACCCGCACGGGAAGCGGTCGGTGACGGTCAAGCGGCTCTTCCCGATAGCGGTCTTCCTAGCGGGGCTTCTGCGCTACAACCGCGCCAAACTTATGGCGTCTTTTGTCAAGGTGAACAACTCCATGACGGTGGCGCAGGCCAAGAGGATAAGGGGGAACCGCATTCTGGTGNTGCTNCCGCACTGCCTGCAAATAGACATCTGCAACCGGAAAATAACCAACGACCTGTCCAACTGCATGCGCTGCGGCAAGTGNCCGGTGGGCGGCTTCATCGAGACGGGGGAGAAGTACGACCTCAAGATAGAGGTGGTGAACGGCGGCACGCTGGCCCGCAAGCGCGTGGCGATGTGGCGCCCGCAGGGGATAATAGCGGTAGCCTGCGAGCGCGACCTGACGCTGGGGATACAGGACGTGCACCCCGTCCCCGTCTACGGGGTAATCAACGACAGGCCCCACGGCCCGTGCGTGAACACTTGCGTAGATATGGACACGGTAGACAAGGCTATAAGGTTTTTTAAGAAAAATAATACGGAATAAGGATATATATAATATGGAAAGGCTGAAAGAAACTTTAAGCAATTACACGGACAAGGAGCTGCTCGACCGGTACAAAACCTGCCGCGGCGACTACGTCGAGGAGGCCGTCAAGCTCTTTGAAGAGGAGCTCGCGCGGCGCGGCCTTGACCCCGAGGCCCACGCGGCGGCGCGGGACAGCGTCGAGGCGGCCGTGGAAGCCGCTGCGGCTTCGGCCAAAAATCTGAAACGCGCGGACTTCGCGCCGCTCCCGCACCCGTTCCTGAAGGCCGACGTGGTGACGGCGGACGCCGTGCTGCGTGGCAGCAATGTACCATATATAATAGAAGAGAGGCGCGACGGCTCCGCCGGCCAGGACGGCGCCGGCGCCGTGATTATGGGCCAGACGGGGGCTGTCGAACTGCCGCCCGGCCCAGCACAGTTCAATATCATGGTATATAAGGACGCCATGGAAAAAGCGCGGGAACTCATCGGCGAGCACTTTGAGGCCGGCGTCGGCGGCGGCGTGTACGTCCCGCGCAGGACGGACGTCGTCGACCGCCTGAAGTCGTTCAGCCTCTACGACATAAGGATGAGCGACGCCGCGGCGGCGGAGCGGCTTGCGGTGGATTTCGCGGAAAAGGAGCGGGGCGCGTTGATAAAATTGGCCGAAACGCTCGTGGCGGAGGCCGACAGGATAGAAGAGGAGCAGGGGCGCGTGGTGTTCTTCTACGACAGCATGGAGCCGCTTGCCGGCAAGCTGAAGAACGGCGAGGCGCTGACGAGGACGGATTTTCTGGCGATTATCGAACTGTGCCAGATATATTGCGACGATCCGCGCTACGACGCGGAGCTGAACCAGACTGCGGCGTCGATATTGTCGTTCTTTTTGGAATGAGAATAACCATGTCGATACGGGAAAAAAATTATTGCCGCTTTTCTCAAAATGGCGATATATATGCCAAAATGGGAAAACCTTGTTTGGCGCCGCCGCGGCCGTGGGATACCGGCCGTGACTTTGGCGGGGCCAATGTCCTGTATGGCGGTATGATTTTTTATAATTTAAAAAAAAATTTGCATATTTTGTTTGCGCATGAATTATATTATTATTCTTGAAACCCGGAAGGCGCCCGCCCAGCCCCGTATGCCACAGGGGAAGGCGGCAATTTTCGGATAATTCACTGTTTGACAGGAAGAACAGATGATCGCTCTTGTTTTTGTGTGTTTTTTGTATGTCCTCTGCTCGCTTATACTGCTTGGGTACGGCGTCCAGTGCTATGTCTTGACATATTTTTTCCTGCGGAAGCGGAAGGGCAGGATTGCGGCTCAGCGCGAGACGATGCGGTATTACTACAACGTCGTCGACGAGGCTACGTTCCCGAAGGTCGTCACCCAGCTTCCCATGTACAACGAGAAGATGGTGGCTGTCCGCGCGATAGAGGCCTGCGCCGCGATGGACTACCCGCGCTCCCGCTGCGAGATACAGGTGCTCGACGACAGTACGGACGAGACGCGGGAGTACGTAGACCGGACCGCCGCCAAACTCAAGGCGCAGGGCATCAATATTAATGTAATAAGGCGCGGCGACCGCACGGGGTTCAAGGCCGGGGCGCTCCAGAACGGCCTCCGGCACACCGACGCGGAGTACGTGGCGATATTCGACGCGGATTTCGTGCCGCCGGTGGACTTCCTCAAGAAGGCGGTGGCGTTTTTCGTAGACAAGCCGAAGCTCGGGCTTGTCCAGGGGCGCTGGACGCACCTCAACAAACAGGCCTCGCTCATAACGCGCGGGCAGGCCATGGGCATCGACGGCCATTTCATGGTCGAGCAGGCGGCCCGAAGCTGGAACAACTGGTTCATGAATTTCAACGGCACCGCCGGCATCTTCCGCGTCAGCGCCATACAGAGCTGCGGCGGCTGGCAGCACGACACCCTGACCGAGGACATGGACCTCTCCTACCGCATGCAGCTCGCCGGCTGGGAGACGGAGTACGTGCCGGATTTGGCCGTCCCCGCAGAAATACCCGAGGACATAAACGCCTTCAAGAACCAGCAGTTCAGGTGGGCGAAGGGTTCGATACAGACCGCCGTCAAAATCATCCCGCTTCTCGTCAAACAAAAAGTCCCGACATTCAAGTTCATTCAGGCTGTGCTGCACCTGACCCACTACGTGGTGCACCCGCTGATGCTGATGATAGCCGTCCTGACGATGCCCGTGCTCTTCTTCGTGAAGATAACGCTCGCCCCGCTGTGGATGGCGCTCGTGGTTACCGGCATGATTTTGGCGACAAGCGGCCCCTCTACCATGTACATGGTATCGCAGCACTTCTTGGGCAACAAGGTGCGCAAACAGATTCTGCTCATCCCCGCCATGATGCTTTTGGGCACCGGTCTGGCCGTCAACAACGGGAAGGCCGTCATAGAGGCGCTTCTCAAAATCGACTCGCCGTTCCACCGCACGCCCAAAAAAGGCGAGGCGCAAGGCAAGGGTGGGTACAGGCCCATCAAGGACATCACATGTATTTTTGAAATATTTCTGGCGTTATATTGTTTCACCGGCTTGAAGATATTCTTCGGGTATACGAACTTCTTCGTCACCCCGTTCCTGGCGCTCTACGCGTCGGGCTTCCTGTTCGTTGGCGTCCTGTCCCTCATACACTTCCGCAGGCCGGAAGTTATTGATATGAGGCTGGTGCGCACAATGGGGGGAGGGGGGTATCGTTTATGGAATAGGGCCAAAACGTGAGAAAGCTCCATTTTGAGATAGACTAAAGCTGTAAAATCAAAATAATGTATTGTAATGCGGCTCTGAGCGTATAATTTACGTTTGTGGGCCGTGTTTATTTGGCGGCGTGATATTATAGTAGTTGGTTCTGTTCCCCGCCTAATTCGTCTACGATTCTTTTCGCGAACGGCGAGAGCGACGGGTCTCTCGCCCCCATGAGCAATACGCCGCTCCCGTTCCGCGCGTGTTTTTTTATTATATCGATTGCCTCGCCCCTGCTGTTTACCGCTGCCGCCTTGAACGGGGTTTCGCCCATCAGGTTAATTATGTCCTGTGAGGAGATGTCTTTAACCGCGGAGCCTCCGGCGTAGTATATGGGCAGGAGGCACAGAGTGTCCGCCGGCCTCAATACGTTCTTGAACGTTTCGGCGTATTCGTTTTTCAAAAACCGTGTCGGGCCGAATCCGTGCGGCTGGTAGACGACGGTCAAATTGTCGGAAAGGTTTTTGGCGGCGCTCACGGCGGCCCGGATTTTTTCGGGGTTGTGCGCGAAGTCGTCTATCACCGTTACCTCCGACGCTGTGCGGTGTATCGTGAAGCGGCGGTCGACGCCTTTGTAGCCCGCGCAGGCGGCGGCGAGGCGTTCGTTATCGCACCCCAGATATTTGCATACGCAGAGCGCGGCCAGCAGGTTCGCGGCGTTGTGCTCGCCGGGCAGCGGGAGTTTGTATTCCGTGCCGCCTACGGCAATCGTGCTTGACAGCGCCTCAAACTTCGCGCTGGCCGCCCTGAAAGACGCGGCAGTACCGAACCCGAATGTCGTCGATACCGGCAGTCCGGCCAACTTAACGTCGTCGGCGTTGGCCGCCGACCATTCCGATTGTTCCGCCAATTGTTTAAACATTAATCTTACCTCGTCTTCCGGCTTGTGGTCTTTCGAGAGGTTGAGGATTACGCTTGCGTATGGGTGGTATTTTACCAAAGTCCCGTCGCTCTCGTCGGCTTCGATGACGAGCAGGTCGGACTCGCCGCGGAACGCGTTGCCGAGCATGCCTTTCCCTTCGAGGCTGCGCAAAGCCGCGCCGCTTATCAGGGACGGGGACATGCCGCACGCGGTGAGCAGTTCGAATATCATCGCGGTAACTGTCGACTTCCCGCTTGTCCCCGCGACCGCGACGCTCTTTTTCTCTTTTACGATTGCCGCCAAAACGTCCGACCTGTGCAGGACAGGTATCCCCAAGCCGTGCGCCGCCGCGATGTCGGGGTTGCTCTCCTCGATAGCGGTGGAGACGCACACGGTGTCGGTGCCCTTGCCGACGCCGCTACCGTCTTGCGGGAATATCGCGCACCCGCAGGAGAGCAGGGCGTTTTTGACATTCAATGTGTCGGGCGCGTCGTTTGACCTGTCCGAGCCGCTGACAGCGATACCGGATTGGGCGAGGTACTGGGCGATGGCGCTCATGCCGCTGCCGAAAATTCCGGTAAAGTGTATCGAATTGCACTTGATATTGTTAATAAGTATGTTCAAAATATGTACCTGCTCTTTCTATATTATATATATACGTTAAAATTCTTAAAATCAAATTCAAAAAATTAAAAATAATAATATGAGGACGGGGCTCCGCCCCGTAACGCCCCGATATTATAACCCCTAAATCCCCATCCGGTAGAACCGGACGGGGACTTCTTAAAACATACGCCGCTCAGCGGCGTAAAAACCGTAACGTCAACTGCCATCAACATCATCGTTAGATATATAAACAAGCGTACCTTCTTCTACTATATTATATAGCGCTATTACATCGTTGTTTTTCATACAGACGCATCCGTGCGACATGGGCGTGCCGATTGAATCTTCGTGGTTAGTGCCGTGTATGTAGATGTATCGTTCGTAAGAATCTATACCTGTTCCGGCATTCACACCTTGTTCAAGTCCGCGCAGCCGTAGTATTCTTGTCAGTATCTGGTTCTCGCCTTCCATCCCCGCCTCCCATATCTCGCCGGTGTTTTCTCTGCTGCGGAAGATTGTCCACGGCTTCGCGCCTTCGCCTATTTTTTCTTCTACGCGGTGTAAACCTGACGGCGTCATGTATGAACCTTCGCGGTTACCTGTGCCGAAGCGCGAGGTTGACACGGCGCAATTTATCACCGGCGTTGACACTTTATAGTACGTCAACGACTGCGACGCGATGTCGATAAATATAAAATTGTTCGGAGAGGGCAGCTCCAATTCTTTGCAGATACCTCTCACGCGCTCTGTTGGCGATGTTTTCATAAGCGTCGGCTCTTATGCGTTGATGTTAAAAAAAACATATTCACATTAAATAAAATATAATAAAATCGCGGTGTTTTTAATATTTTTTTACTTTTTTATAAAATTCCCTCTTGTCAATTGAATGTAAAATTTGCAAACATGAAGAATTTTTTTTAATTTAATTGTAGAAATATTGTTAACGATAATGCTATAATTTAATTTAGTGATGAACGTTGCGCAGCGAAATGAGCGCGATGAAATTTTTCGCAAAGGAAAGACGCGATGGCAGGCAGCGACCCTTCTTATGGGATGATGAACGAAGACATCTGGAGAATATTCCGGATAATGGCTGAGTTCGTCGAAGGCTTTGAGACGCTCTCCAAAGTCGGCCCATGCGTTACCATATTCGGCAGCGCACGTGCGCCTGAAGACCATCCGCACTACAAGTTGACCGTCGATACCGCCCGCCTGTTCGCGCAAAACGGTTACGGCATAATATCCGGCGGCGGCCCGGGCATCATGGAAGCGGCCAACAGAGGGGCGCACGAAGTCGGCGGCGTATCCATCGGGCTCAACATACAACTCCCGTTTGAACAAACTCCAAACCCATACATAAAAACGATGCTCAGCTTCCGCTACTTCTTTGTCCGCAAGGTCATGTTCCTGAAGTATACGTCCGCCGTCATCGTTATGCCCGGCGGCTTCGGCACGCTTGACGAATTTTTTGAAACGCTTACGCTGGTGCAGACCGACAAAATCAACCAGATGCCGTTGGTGCTTATGGGGCGCGAGTATTGGAAAGGGCTGTTCGACTGGGTATCTAGTTCGATGCTTAGCGAAAAGTACATACTTGCTTCCGACATAAAGCTTATGCACATGACGGATGACCCGGCGGAAGCCCTTGAGCTGGTTAAGAGGCACGCCGCGAAAGAGTGTGCGCCGAATTTCGTTTGACCGCGGCGCTGCAGGGCCGCCGCTTGGGATGCGGGCGCGATTGGTTTGAAATTAACCGGGGTACCGAGCGGTTGAGGAATCGACCGGGCAGCGCCCCACTTTTTTATATTATTGTCAGTTTCCTTTAAAGGGGGTCGTGAAGTGCAAGCTACAAAAAAGAAAGCAGTGAAGAAAGCTCCGGCCAAGAAGGCCGCCGCAAAGAAGGCGCCGGCCAAGAAGAAGGCCGCGAAGAAGGCTCCGGCCAAGAAGAAGGCCGCGAAGAAGGCTCCGGCCAAGAAAAGGGCCGTTGCGAAAAAAGCTCCGGCCAAGAAAAGGGCCGTTGCGAAGAAAAGGGCAGCGAAAAAGAAGTAATTAAAAGTCGGCCCTCCGGCGCTAAAGACGGAGGCGGAGGCCCTGTTTCGGCAGGGTCTTTTTTTTTTTTAATTTTTTTTTGTTATGTGTGTTGCGCAAATATTATATTATGTGGGTATTGGTAATATTTAACGTAACGCCTCAAAAAAAATAGCCGCAAGAATGATAGAGTATTCTAAACAAATAAGTAAAAAATGGGCTCTGTCCCATGACGTGGCGGACTTTCTCTGCACTGCGTA
>JGI24698J34947_10000504_pt1 | contig 18379 bp, 17 predicted proteins | sample TergutMp193P3_FD_34947 | JGI IMG/M metagenome (IMG submission 34947) | reverse complement strand
GGATGTGAGTTTCACCTATAACCGCAAAGAGGCAAAAGACCACGGCGAAGGCGGGGTTCTGGTTGGCGATACCTACCTGGAAAAAAGGCGGGTTGTTATAATAGAAGATGTTATCACGGCAGGCACCTCCATAGAAGAGACTATGAAAATGATGTCCGAAAATCCGAATGCTAAGGTTGTAGGCTTAATAGTAGCACTCGACAGAAAAGAAAAACTCGGGGACGGCAAAAGCGCCTTGCAGCAGGTTAGGGAAAAATACGCAATAGAAGCGCATTCAATAGCCGCCATAGAAGATATTCTGAAATTCGCTCCGGAAGAATATAAGGAAAGCATAAAAGCATACCGTGAAAAATGGGGGGTTGAATGTTAAATAACCCTCAGCTAGCCGTAATCGCTGCATTCCTCCTCTCCTGTTCGCAAAATTTCACCAACTCGCATAAACTGTATAACGGTCAACCGGCTAAAAGCGAAAGCATGGGTTATGTTGAACTCGGCAGCGCTTTTATGCTCACCCGCGCCGACTGGTTTGCGGAAAAATTAAACATACAGGGCGATTCCATTTACAGTAAACTGGAAACCATATCGGATTCCGTTATTCTGGGTGAACTTTCAAAAAACTGGGAACTCTCCGTTATCTCAAAAAAAGACAGGGAAAAATTTTCAAAAGAAACTTTAAAAATGGATAAAACGATTTTTATAAAGACAAAATTTCCCGAACAGGGCACAGAGGTTTTGAACAATAGCGGCGGAGTTCCGAATTTTCTCTTTATAATTCACGAATACACCATTGGCGGCGATTTGGAAGCGGAGAATTTTTACGACTACACAAAAGCGAATGTGGAAATTGCTCAAAAAAAGGAATTTAAGAATCTCTCAATAATAGCCACATTCACGCTCTGGGATAACAAAAAACAGATTCCGCTGAGAAGCGGCATTGCAAACGTGCAAACGCAAATAAAAAACAATTCTATTGACAGGGATTTATTCATAAAGGCAACAAAAGCGGTGGCAGGGGAATGTTTAAAGAAACTATAAATTCAGTGGAGAGTGGAGAGTGGAGAATGGAGAGTGGTTTAAAAAAACTTTTCTTCTTGTTTTTAATTCTCAACTCTCAATTTTCAACTCCTAACTCCTATGCCGCGCCCAACGTTTGGAAAGATGGGGAATTTTTGCTTTGGAGCTACGGTGAAAAACGCATTTCCGCTGCGGATTTTTGTTTTGCGCTCCGCTACGAAAATGAAAAAATAGGGAACCCGAGCTGTTATGAGGCGGGGGGCTGGGAACGCGACACAGTTGTTTCCCTATACGCAAAGTGGTTAAACACTAATTTGGATACCCGCTTGAAAGCCGAGGATTTGCGACCCAGAAATCCGCATGTTGTTGAAAGATTACGCTCCCTGAAAGACAGAAATTTGCTGTTCAGCACGGCTAAGGACAATAAACTGTGGGTTTTGCTTTTTGATGAAACGAGTTCTGCGCCCATAGAAATCACAACTTTCCCTTTGAGTATGGACTCCTCCAAAATAGCCGGGAAAATTGCAAACAACTGGTTTGACGGCACTCCTAAAATAAGGCTTTCGGATTCCGAGCGGGCTGCAAAGCAAAGAGAGCCGGACAAATATTTTGCCGAGCAGCCAATGCACGATTTTTGGATTGGCATCAGTACGGGCTGGAGCAGAGCAAAAGTTCCATTAACTCCGAATTCCTGGTATAAAAATACGCTGGATTCAAAAATTAAAAATTACCGTGATGTAAAAAAGGATTCGATAAGCGTATGGCGTTTTATTGAAGATTCTTCGCCGGTTTACGGAGTCTATATAGGCGGCTCCATATACGATTTTATAGGATTGGAATTTGAATTTCGCCGCTCCAGCCACAAGGCAAAAATTGACGAATCCGACATTATTTACAAGGAACTTTCGCATTGGAAATTTAACCGCTACGAATTTTTGCTTTCACTTGTATTTATGAAGGTTTTTATGCCTATTGCGCAAATTGAAATTGAACCTAATGCCTCGGCAAGCTTTATTTACAGTTTTTTTACGGAAGACATTGCCCTTAAAAACAACGTTACAGGTTCGGATAGTTACGAAAACCGCTTTGAATTTGAAGATTATTACAGCGGCGTAGCGCTAAATTTTGGGCTTAGAACAGCTTTTTTCAAAAACTACGCCGTTAATCTGCGAACCGGCATAGCGAACCGAGGCACTACGGTTACCACCCGAAGAGCAATAGGAAGCTCCACAACAGATGTCTATGCAATGGCAGGTTTGGAATACCATTTCAGGTGGAAGTAGCGGTTAGCAAAATGAGCAGTGTTGTTCCTAAAATCAAACGGTACCATGCAAATGGAATAAAATTTCTGGTTTGAACGAATTTTAAAAGCCACACTACGGAGAGCCATGCGGAAATTGTAGCGATCGTATATGCTATTATGGATTCCGGCGAAAATAAACCCTGAATTTCTCCGGCCTTAATTTCCTTAAACAGTTCGTAACCCCCTGCTGCAAACATGGTTGGAATACCCACTAAAAAAGAAAATTTAACTGCATCCGGGCGTGCAAATCCCACTATAAGCGCTCCCATAATGGCCATCCCGGAACGGGATGCTCCGGGAAAAACAGCAGCGGCTATTTGCCCAAGCGCAACGGCTACAACAACCGCCCAGGTTAAATTTGAATTTAAAGACTTCCTTTTAGCTCCGTATTCCACGACAAAAATAATGAGAGCGCCTATCAAAACCGCAACCGCAACCGGCAAAATGGTCTCCGGCAGCTTTAACCCCAATTTCTTTGCGATAAAACCTCCGGCTCCGGTGAGAAAAAAAGCGGAAAACAGTTTTAATACATAATCCCTATTAGCCGGATCTTTCCAGTTGGTAAAAAAGCCCGCTATGTCCCTCCAAAACACAAGTGCACAAGCGGCTATGGGGCCTATCTGTATCAAAACGTTGAAGGCATCGCTATACCTTCTTTGCAAAAAATGTTCGGCAATCAACATGTGCCCGGTCGAAGAAACAGGCAAAAATTCCGTTAGGCCTTCTATTAAACCTATGATTATTGCATCCAACATGGCAGAAATTTAGAAATTTCAAAATTGCATAAGCACACAGGTGATGTCATCGGCTTGAAACTCGTCACCGCGCCAGTCTGCAAGAGTCTGCGGAAGCAATTTTTCTATGGAACTTTTATTTATAGGAGCATCTTCAAAAAATTTCACAAGCTTTTCAAGTCCAAAAAATTCCTTTGCTGAATTAAATGTTTCGGTTACGCCGTCTGTGTATAAAATTACAGAATCTCCTTTTTCTATAACAAGTTCACAAACTTTTATATAAGGCTCTATATCCGAATCCATCATAAGGGCAAGCCCTCCGGAACGAATACATTCAATAGTTTTATCTTTGGAATGATAATGTAAAATATGTTCATGCCCACAACTGATGTAATGCAGTTTTTTTTGACTCGAATCCCATTCAAAAAGCAGCAATGTTACAAACATTCCCGTATCTATTCTACGAGACAAATAATCATTCAAACCAACTATCAACTTTTTTAAATCGTGTTCTCTCTTATACTGGTTTTGCAAATATGTTTGCATAATAGCAACCAAAATACCGGCAGAAACTCCCTTTCCGCTCACATCTCCTATAACTACAGCCAATTTATTGTCTTTCTCAATAAAATCATAATAGTCGCCGCCCATCTCCTTTGCCGGCTGCATAAAGAAGGAAGTGTCTATTCCCGCTACATGCGGAACCGTATGCGAAAACAAAGAGGATTGAATCACATTACCGGAAATAAGCTCCATAGACATTCTTAAATTCTCGTTTTTTTGCGCTGTTATGCGGCTGGTGTTCAAAATGATGGTAGCAAAATTAGCAAAACTCTTGGCTATGTTAAAATCCGTTTCCGTCAAATAATCGCTTCCGATTTTATTTTCCAAAACGAGAACCCCCAAAAGGTCGGTCTCCTGTAAAAGCGGAATAAGTATTATCGAATGAACCTCTTGAGAAAGATTTCCGAATATGGCATCCATGTCGTCTGAGAAATGGCTCAAAAGTATGCCATTTCCGTTATTGTGTCCACATTTCCAAATTACAGATCTATTGTCCCTTATATGTTGTTTAAATGCTACTTCACGCAGCAAGTCTGCTCTTGTGAATAATTTTTCGCTATACAAACCCAAAGGAAAATAAAGGCCGGAAACGGCTATGCAAGAGAAATATTTTCTGTTGTTTTCCCATTCGTAAATAGCGGCACCCTTGGCAGACAAAAAACGGCACAAACTGTCCAAATAAGAGTTTGCGGCATCTTCTTTATTAGAAAAATCTTTGATTGAGTCGGAAATTTCGCCCATCATATTTCTAAATCTAGCTTGCTCAACGAGAAGTCCTTCTGTTACCGCCTGCAAACCGGAAAGTTCCGTATGCCTCTTTTCCAAACTTATGTAAAAGACCATGGAAATAAAAAGAAATCTGAAAATATAAATATCAAATAAAAGGCTTGGAATTGCAAGAGAAAGCAGTAAATATCTTGATATTTTTGGAACATACGCTGTCAGGTAATACTCCTTGCCAATACAAAGCGCAACGTAAACTGAAAACAGCAATGAACATAAATTCAATAATTCATATCCATAGACATCCTGCCAAAATGTATGCACGGAAATCTGCAGAAGCATATTTCCGAATATCAAAATCAAAAGTCTTGTCAGTCTTTTTTTGTTTATAGAATAAGATAAATCTTTTTGTATTAAAAACAGAAAAAAGAAAGGGTCTATAATTTTAAACATATAGCTGTAAAATGCGAATACATACGAAGGTTTGTATACAAGAAAGATATTAGCAAGGAAATAAGCAAAGAAACCGAAGAATTCAAAAGCCTTCCGCTTATCCTTAAATGAAAATTTTCTCCATTTAATAAATGCCACAACAGCGGGAAAAGCCATCATAAACGGTATAATTAAATAAATTATCTCATGTATCACTTGTTTACCTTATTGAAATCCTGTCTTTGTTTTTCAAAAACATACTGTATTATTTGTTCCTGAACTAAACGGACATCGCCTTCAAAAGCAACACTGTGTATTCTTTCCGCTATCCTTACTACTTTTACGGGTAAATCGTTTATCGGACCCTGTCCGGGAAGCTCAAAATTCAATTTAAGCCTAGAACCGTTTACGAGCCTAACGGGAAGAATCATGCCAAAACCCCCGCCGGACATATCTATTATTTTTCCTGAAAAGATATCTCCCACATGATTGTCCTTTATTTCGGTTACCTCAACAGGAATGCTGACATCTATGCGTACCCAATTCCTTTGCTGCGCACGGTTCAATTTGCTCGTATGGCTCAAAACAAGTTCCTCATCCGAATCTTGCAGCACTTGCACTTTGAAAGTATATTCCGCATCACCTGGCCTGGTTAGACTCATGCGCGCCAAAGTTCCTTTCTGCACCTGAGGACCTTCCGGGTGAGCTACAGACCAATGCCTCTCTTCAGTACTGAATATCTGGCATATTCCCTTATTAGTTATCTGACCGCTTTCCGGAATTTGTATAAGGCATCTTTCGCCTTTATTAAATTGTCTTGTCGATGTAAAAGCAACCTCTTTAGACAAAGGTAAAAAACCAAGTACCCGTCTCAAATTTCTTATATTCTCAAGTTTTTCATCCGGCATGGATTCTATTTTTTCGTTTTCATAAAATTTTTCAAGCGAATTTTCAAATACATTCGGCGACTTTATTATTGAATTGGGATCTTGCAAGCCAGTTTCCTTTGCAATCAACTTCAAGAGAACCTTATCATTCTGATTTAGTTTTAATAATTCCGCATGGTAATCAAATTTCAGCCAATTCAGAGCCATCTTCTCTTTCCTTAACTTGTTTGAGCGATGAATTTCGTAAAGCACCACCGCAATAACAGATACAATTATTATCATTATTAATATGAAAATAGTTTCTATGGAAAAATCTTTAGTAATCGCACGTTCAAGAGAACGAGAAAACAGATCAAAGCGATTTATACTGTCCAAATTCTGCGCCATAGCCACTATATTAAGCACGGCAATTGAAAAGACAAGTTTAAGTAGAAAAAATGGCATTTGGAGATAATGTAGAAAATTACACCGATACCGCCATTTCGCTGATAGCAAGACTTGGGACTTTTACGCTGGAGAAGGAATCATTGTATTCACTGCCAATTCCTACTATGTTTTTCAGTAAGTCGAAAAAATTCGCGGAAATTGTCAGATTGTCTGCGGCGTGCAGGGGAACGCCGTTTTCACACCAAAAACCCTGCGCTCCTATGCTTATTTCTCCGCTAACCGAATTACAGCCGGAAGTTCCTTCTAAATGGTTTATCAAAATGCATTTCGGAAATATCGATAAAATTTCTTTACCGGACAGTTCACCCAAAGAAACAACAGCGTTTATAAAACTAGTCGCCGCCTTACCGGAAAAACCCCTTACGCCATGCCCCGTGCTTTTGCGATTCTCCTTTGAAGCCGATTCCAAATTGTATAAAAAACTCTCGAACTGCCCATTTTCAACAATGCTTAGCGCAGCGGTTGGAATCCCTTCGCTGTCCATGAGCACTGAACCCGGCAAATCCGGCCTCAAAGGCTCGCTTGAAAGGGAAAATTTTTCGTTAGCAATTTTGTCCCCCAAGCACTCTTTTAGTCTGGACAAACCTTTTTGCGCATTTTCCGCATAAAAAGAAGGCAGGTATATGGATAAAATATTTGCAGAAATTCTCTTGGAGAGTATTATAGGTATTTTACCGCTTTTTATCGGCTTGGGAGATAAAAGCTCTCTTGCCCTGCTAACAACTTCTTTTGATATTTGCTCTGCAAATACCATACCGAAATCCCTGCCGCCTTTGCCATACCATCCCATTTTTACAACACCGTTTCGCTCTGCAACCGCACCTGCTCCTATACCGAATTGATTTCTTTTATCCTCGAAAAAAATACCCTTGCTATTTGCAAAAATCGTTGTTGAAGATAAAATTTCCGCACCTAAATCCGGAACATTTTTTATTTCGCTTTCCGCCAAAATCAGTTTTTCAATGCTCAGGCAGGTGTTCAGCAGGTGGTTTACATCTACGCTTTCCAGCTCCGGGTTGTAGGTTGGCAATGCGCCGTTTACAGCCACAGGCTCCGGCAAATCTATATTCATGGATTCCGTGTATTCGCAATTGGAAAGGGCGTCAGCAAGGGTTTGCGATAGGGATTCTTTTGAAAATTTTTCCGTTGAAGCGTAACCCGGTTTTTGATTTTTAAAAATACGAATACCTATTCCACAAGAGTTTGAAATTTCCGTATTTTGCAAAGCCCCGTTGAAAACCGAAATGTCTCGGCTGTCCTGGTTCCCCGCCAGAATGTCAAACTGCTCCGCACCGCTTTTCCCGGCTATTTCGCTCAAATATTCAACTGATTCCTGCATGTTCATAATTTTCAACTCTCCACTCTTAACTAAATTTAGCAATTCGCATTCTCAATAATAACCGAATTTTCACCGTTAATCGTTATCCAGTTAACCAAAATCGAAACCCTGTATCGGGGGTTCAGCATATTCCAGTAAAAATCCAGATTTTCCTGCGCTGTGTTTTTTACGGGCATAAGGCGCGGAAGGCCTATAAACGATTGCAAAGGCTCTTCTTCTCCTTCGTAAGTTGTCAACATCTCGCCTACGTTTGCCGCACAGCATTCCTTTTCAATAAAGATAGATTCACGTTTTGGATTTTCTTTGTCGCTCGCTTTGAGGATTGAAAGAGAGTAAAAACCGTTGGGGTAAAAAACTCCGGATATCCTCGGGGTGTAGTTTGGGGCATCCGGTTCGTAGGTTTTGGTTTTGAGAGCCTCTTCAGTTGTTTTGCCGTTTCTCAAAAATTCGGCTATGGTATCGGTTTGGTTGCCGTTGCTCACTATATGCGCTCCGTTTACAACTCTCAGCGGAGTATATATTATAAGGCTCGGGTCTGTCGTTTTTTTTTCGTCAAAGGCTTTTGTGCTTACGGAACCGTCTTTGTTTTGAAGGAAAATACGGTTTTTGCTGTTTTCGCTTCTACCCATAATCCAGTAAATTTGAACCCGTTCTCCGTTTGTGCCCATTCCCATTATTATTCCCCGCCCCGGATAAGGGTTGTTTCTCAGCCAATCTAAAGATAATTCCTGCATTTTTTACCTCATATCTATTTCATCCGTACCCAAGGGCGCATGGAATTTAAATTCTTTGTCTGAAAATTTTTCCTTGCTCAGATTTTCAATGGAATACCAAATATCGTTGTTTAAATTATCTATTGTGTGCAGGCGAACAGGGGAACAATCCGCAGGAGAGAGCCACACTTCCATAGCATTGAACTGGTCTTTATATTTCTCTGGGTTAAGGCTTAAAACATGAATGCTTTTGTTTTTCCACGATTCCCTTTTTGCGTTCACGGCTTTTGTGTTCAGGTAACGAAAGAGTATTTCGCTGGGCTGTAATTTATTTTCCAAATCTGATATAAGTTTTATGAGCACTTGTTTCTGCAGCGGGTTATGCTGCCACAGATTTACGCCGTCGCTAAAAACCTGCAAATCGTACATTGTCAGGGCAAAGCGGTTGTTGTTCGCTATGAGCAGGGTTCCGCTTTTTTGAATTTCCTTGCCCGTGTCGGCCATTCTGGTGAGCATTTGAAAATTGAATTTAAATTCGGCGTTTTTCCCAAAGTAGTCGGCGGAGCATTTGAGCAGAGAATCGGCTTGGGTTGCAAGCACCGGCATCAGTGCTAAAAGGAACATAATAAAGCTTTTGCATAGCATATCTATGTGCATTGGGATAATATAGTAAACGCAGAATTTCTAATTTTATAATGGGGCAGTTATGATTCACTTGGAAATACATCCTCAAACGCCGCAGGCAAGGCACATAAGAACCATTTCCGAAATGCTGCGGAAAGGTGCCCTGCTGCTCTATCCGACTGATTCCGGTTATGCTGTAGGCTGTTCTGCCGCAAACCAAAAAGCGATAAATAAACTTTACGCATTAAGAAAGCCTACAAAAAAAGCACTTATGACTCTGTTTTTACCGGCTATCTCAAAAGCAACTGATTATGCAAGGATTAATAATTTCGCTTTTCAAATTTTAAAAGCCTACACACCCGGTTCTTATACATTTATTTTACCGGCAGACCCTCAAATCGCGAGAAAATTGGATGTTAATCGTCTGGAAATAGGAATCCGAATTTCTCCGGGCATCTTTGTTAAAAGCCTTTTTGAAAATTTTGAATACCCTTTGTTGAGCACCACCGCAAAAATAGAGGATGACCAGGCATTCACAAAACCGGAAGAATTGCTCCCCGTTTTTCAAAACAGAATAGATGTGTTTGCAGACATGGGCGAGATTTTAATTTCGCCGACAAATGTCATAAGCCTTGTGAATAACGAAATAGAGATAATCAGGGGTGAATTTCCTTCGCCGGATGTATCGTAAAAATCATCGCAATCAATTCCCACGAAAATTTCACCGCAAAACTTTCATCACCGGTTTTCAGCAAAGCCTTTTTAAATTCCTGAACTTCCTCCCGGTTCAAGGCTTTTTTACCTGTGCCAGATACTCCCATACTGCCGAGTATTTTTAAAGCTGTAGTAGGATTTTCAAAACCTTGAGTGTAAAGGCATTCTGCAAAGTCATTGAGTTCAAAACCTGCTTTTTTGAAAATTGCCGTCAATTTATTTAAAGAAAAAAAATTAGCCTTTGTTTCTATTTGCCTGCCAGTCGCTTCAAAATACGCACTGCGCAGTTCGCAAAGCGTTTTTTCACCAAATGCGCCGATACACAAAGTTCCGTTTGGCTTTAACCATTTTTTCGTCCTTGACAAAAATTTTGCAATATCCGTAAACCATTGAATAGCTGCGCTGCAATAGACGGAATCGTACTTTAAATCCGGCTCAAAACTTTCCGCATCGCTTTCGAAAAGACGCCATTTCAAATTCGGAAAACTCGCTTGCAATTTTTCCCTGCAAATCTTCAGCATCTCTTTTGAAATATCCAAACAATCCAAACTTTTCGGAAAAAGACTCGCCAAACCAAGGCTCAAATGCCCTGTTCCGCAACCTACATCCAGCAATACCGGCAAAGTATCGGGCAAATAATCCAAAGAAAGGTCAAGCAACCCTTCGGCAAGTTCCGCCTGCGGTTCGGAAACAGAATCGTATTTGGATGCTTTTAAATTAAAGTTGGACATTACTCTCGCCGCATGCTGTTTAAAGCGCTACCGGCTTTGAACCATTCCCATTGGGTTTTGTTATAGGTATGGCTCAAGGGAATTTTTTCTTCCGTTCCGTTTTCATGGCGCAAAAGAAGCGTGAACTGGCTGTCCGGTTCAAAATTGCAAAGCCCCAAAATTTCCAAAATATCGTTTTCCAAAATTTTATCGTAATCCGCCTTGTTTGCAAAACTGAGCGCAAGTACTCCCTGTTTTTTGAGGTTGGTTTCGTGAATGCGGGCAAAACTCTTTGCTATAACCGCTACAACTCCCAAAAAACGCGGTTCCATAGCGGCATGTTCACGGCTCGAACCCTCACCGTAATTCTCATCTCCTATAACTACGCTCGGAATTTTTGCCGCCTTGTACGCCATTGCCGCATTCGGTACGCTCATCTCTCTACCGTCCTGCTGAAAATGCACCTTATTTTTTTCGCCGTTAAAAGCGTTTGCCGCGCCGATTAAAAGATTGCCGGAAATATTTTCCAAATGTCCGCGGTATTTTAGCCACTCACCGGCTTTTGAAATGTGGTCTGTAGTGCATTTTCCTTTTACCTTGATTAAAAGCCTTGCGTTTAAAATATCCTTTCCGCTCCACGGTTCAAAAGGTTTCAATTTTTGAAGTCTGCTGCTTCCCGGTTCTATTGCAATTTCCACGGAATTGTCTCCTTCGGAAATCTTTACAACATTTGAATCAAAAACAAAACCGTCTATAGGCAGCTCATCACCCCAGGGATGCGCCAGTTTTTGCTTTTCTCCTGTTTCGTTCACCAAAAAATCCGTTTCTGGGTTAAAGAACAAGGAGCCGGAAAGCGAAGCTATAACCGCCATTTCCGGGCTTGACACAAACGCATGTGTTTGCTCATTGCCATCTGCCCTTCCGGAAAAATTGCGGTTAAACGAATGAACAATGCTGTTTTTTTCACCTTTCTCCGCACCATCTCTCTTCCACATTCCAATGCAGGGGCCGCAGGCATTTGCAAAAATCGTTGAGCCAAAATCCACAAAAGAACGCAAAATCCCGTCCCTTTCCGCTGTTGCTCTAACCGCTTCGGAACCAGGATTTATGTAAAGCGGAACTTTTGGTCTTATACCCTTTGCGAGCGCGTCGCGAACTATAAAAACCGCCCTTGAAAGGTCTTCGTAGCTTGAATTTGTGCAACTGCCGATTAAAGCTGCGCTAATTTCGGGAACGCTCCCGAATTCTTCAAGAGATTTTTCCATTTCGGAAATTGCAAATGAACGGTCCGGGCTAAAAGGCCCGTTATAGCGCGGTTTCAGTGTGCTTAAATCAATTTCTATAATTTTGTCAAAATATTTTTCCGGCTCAACCTCAACCTCTGCATCGCAACGCAGATAGGAAACTATTTTTTTAGCAGCATCCGCAATTTCCGCCCTGCCGGTGGCACGCAAATATTTTTCCATGGAAGAATCAAAACCGAACACGCTACAAGTTGCGCCAATCTCTGCGCCCATATTGCAAATAGTGCCTTTCCCTGTGGCAGAAAGTGTTTTTGCACCCTCGCCGAAATATTCTATTACGGAATCCGTTCCTCCAGAAACTTTTAATAGGCCGGCCAATTTCAAAATCACATCCTTTGGGCTTGCAAAACCGCTTAAAGAGCCACGCAGTTTAATGCCTATAATGCGAGGATATTTCAATTCCCAGGGCAGGTTTACCATTGCATCCACGGCATCTGCGCCGCCAACTCCAACAGCGAGCATTCCAAGGCCGCCTGCATTAACGGTGTGGCTGTCCGTTCCTATGAGCAAACCGCCGGGAAAAGCGTAATTTTCCAGCACAACCTGGTGAATAATGCCTGCGCCCGGTTCCCAAAAATCAAATCCGTATTTTTTGCAGACGCTCTCCAAAAAAGTATAAACCTCTTTGTTTTCCTCTTTCGCCCTGGGCAAATCGAAAGCCGCATTTTTACATGCTTGAATTAAATGGTCGGAATGTACGGAAACCGGAACTGCCGAGCTTGCTCTGCCGGCTGTTGAAAATTGCAAAAGGGCCATTTGGGCAGTTGCATCTTGCATGGCTACTCTATCGGGATTAAACTCCGCAAAATCCTTGCCGCGCACATAAACTTTATTTTCACCGCTGTCTATCAAATGGGTGTAGAGAATTTTTTCCGTTAGAGTGAGCGGACGGCCCAAAACACGTCTCGCCGCCAAAACCCTAGACGGGATTTTAGCGTAAATGCCACGAACCAAGTCTGCGTTAAAAAGCATGAAAGGAATATAGAAAAAAATGAGAATTTTACTATATTTTTACTATGTTGGAAAAAATACAGAAAAATAAAAAAGTTGCCATTGTATATAGCATAATGAACGGCAAAGGCGAAACCCTTATGGAAGTTTCGCCGCATGCTCCAGTGTTTTACTTGCACGGCTGCAACAACGAAAATATTGTGCCCGGATTGGAAAACGCTCTGGAAGGCCACAAAGAGGGTGACATTTTTTCCGTTGAACTGCCGTTTGAACTGACTTTTGGGCCTTATGACAAAAGATTTGTTATGGAAGTCGCAAAAGAAGAACTGACACCATTTATAGATGATTTTTGGGTTGGCGGCTATATAGAGAGCTTTGACGAAGAAGAACTGGAAGAGATGTCCGATTCGGAGAGATTTTGGAAAGAAATGGAAGAACAGCACAAACCAGAAGGCTTTGTTATCCGGGAAATTCGTAAAAGTACAGTGGTTCTGGACGGCAATCACCCTTATGCGGGAATGGATTTGATATTCAACGTGAAAGTTGTTTCCGTTGCAGACGCTTCAATCATGGAACTGGAAAACGGCTACCCGAAAGAAGCCGAAGATGAATATTAAACTGCTACAACTTTGTTTCTACCCGTTTCTTTGGCTTTATAGAGATTATTATCCGCCCGCTTGAGTAAAATTCCCGAGTCTTCGCCCACTTGCGGCATAACACTGGCAACGCCTACGCTAACGGTTATTTTCGTTTCGCCCTCTCCTTCCGAAAGCGGAACTTTCATTTCACTGACATCCTTCCTGATTTTCTCCGCAATCAAAAGCGCTCCTTGATAATCGGTATTTGGGAGCAAAACTCCAAATTCCTCGCCGCCCATGCGAAATACGGCATCACTGGAACGCATAGCGTTTTCTTTTAAAATTTTAGCTATGGAAACGAGCATTTTATCGCCTTGCAAATGCCCGTAAGTATCGTTGTAGTCCTTGAATTTGTCCGCATCTATCATTAAAAAACTCAAATTTTCCTTTTGCCTTGCCGTTCTTGCGAATTCTTTCTCTATGGATTCCGAAAAATGCCTGCGGTTGTAAAGTTTGGTCAAATAATCGGTTATGCTCAAATACTCTATTTTTTTCTTTTCTTCCAGCAATTTATCCCTGTTGAGGATTCTGAGTACTTCATAAGCGACTATAAGCACTATTTGCGCCAAATAAATACAGACATAACGAGTAAATTCTTCCAGGCTGTGTAATTCAAATTTAATCTCTGCTATAACCATAAAAGTTAAGTAAATCGCGCAGAAAATGAGCCCGAGTTTGAGCTGCATAACAAGGATAACCATAAGCGGAGCCAAAAACGTCCATTTACTGCCATATGGAACAACCGTATAAAGCATACCGTAAAAAAAAAGCGCTGTCACTGCCATTACGGTTTTTATGAAATTAAAATGTTTAAACCCTTTTTCCGTGTGAATAAGAATAAAACCGGCAATAAAAATAAAAACAGAAATATAAGCCACCACAATTTGGTATAGCGGGCACGTTTCGGTCAAAAGCATCTGAGTAAAAAACGCTATAATATAAATGCTGCCGAATACCGTTATAATGTTGAGGATTAGAATTTGCAATCCCTCATTCGATTTCAGGTATCCTTCGGCAGGGCCCAAAAAAATCCAATTTATAGCTTTTCTTAAAAAATTTTTCATAAAAAATTTCCCCTCTAAATTCACAAAATACAAAAAACTTTCAACTATGTGGGATTTGTCAATGGCTCAGGGGTGAAATTTGGTCAAATTTCCCGGAGAGGTTCTACATGGACAGTGACGTCAATCCTAAAATCGCTTTCGATTTTTTTCTCTATGGCTGTGGCTATGCGGTGCCCTTCCTTAATGCTCATTTGCCCGTTTAACCTAATGTGCATCGTAAGTTCCTGGTGGCTTACGTAATTGTGAATATGAAAATGATGCAGCTTGAGGTCGCCTAAATTCAGGCTGCTAACGGCAAAGCTTATTTTATCGATGAGTTCCTTGCTCGGAGGTTCACCCAGCAACTTCGTTACGGTTTCTTTGGCAATTTTGTAAACAGCGTAAAAAAGCATTAAAGATATTATAAGACCTAAAACGCTGTCTATCCACCAGAATTGCGGAAATTTTGACGCGAAAAGAATGCCTGCCAAAACCACAACAGAAGAAAGCGCATCCGAGCGATGATGCCAGCCGTCTGCCTTAACGGTTAAATTTCCCGTTTTTCTGCCCACATAAAAAGCGTACTGCGCGAGCAGTTCCTTTACAGCAATGGATATAACGGTTACTACCACTGCGAGCATTCCAAAATACACCGTTTCCCTATTGTTCAAGCGGTGTACGGAATTTTCGGCAAAACTATAAGCTATGGCGGCCAGTAGAAAGGCTATGAACAGGGCTGCTATCTGCTCCCAGCGCCCATGCCCAAACGGATGCTCGGTATCGGGTTTTTTGCCGGAAATTTTAACCGCAATTATAACGACCAGCGAACTCAGGGAATCCGACAAGGTGTGCCAGGCATCCGCGACCAAAGCTATAGAGCCGGTTACAATTCCCGTATATAATTTTGCGGCGAACAGAGCCGAATTCACAATTATTGAAACTGCACCCTCCAAATAACTGGCTTTAGCCTTTTCGGTATTCATGTTATTAATTTACTAATTTTTCACGGAATGTTTCAAAGGCTACCATATCTTACGGCAGAGGCTTTCAGAGGGCTTTTAAGGCATCGCCTTGTGATAATCCCTTCGCTTGCCACAACTTTTCTGTGCTCATTCCTGTTGATTTTGAGCATGAACGCCCTCAATTTTGCTGTTTCGCTTTCCATGCATTCGGCCTCTTTGTACAGAATAGAAGCGTTTTTTTTGAACACGCCCGGGCCGGTAGAAGCGGATTCCATTTTAAAAACACTGGAAACTTTTGAAAGTATAAGTTCGCTGGATTATATTTCTGCTGAGCAGGCTTTGGAAGAATTTAAAAAGAGTTTCCCGGAAGATATGCTCTACCTCGTAGAAGGAAATCCGTTGCCGGCCTCGCTACGCATTCAAATAAGGGCAAATTCGCAAAACCTCGAAACCATTCAAAAAACATCGGAGAGGCTGCTCGCCATGCCGGAAATTTCCGCTGTGCAGGCGCCAACGGAATGGATTAAGCGGTGGGAGAGCTTTAAATGGCATTTTTTTGCAATTCCAATGGCCGTGTCTGCGCTTATGCTTGGTATTTTATGGCTAATTATGTGGAACGCAATGCGGTTAACGTTAATTTCAAGGAAAGAGCTGGTGAACAATATAAAATATTCCGGCGGAACCCCGTTTTTTATACTGTTCCCTTTTGTAATGGAGGGTCTGCTACAGGGGCTTGCAGGGGCAGGTTTGGCGGTAATTTTGTTTGGCATTATTGAAAAAAACATTCTTGTATATTTTCCCATGCTCTCGGAATTCATGCAGAGAAGTCAGCACGCAAGCCTTTTTGTTTTGCTGTTCGTAGCCATATCCGAAGCCGCCGTTAGCTTTTTTACAGTACGAAAATTCTTGACACAGGGAACTTGAGTTGAGAGTGGAGAGTTGAGAGTTGAGAGTTGAGAATTTAATATTTACTGCGATTTTTGTCTTTTTCAATGCTTATGCCGCAACCTCCGTGGATAAACAGCTCAAGAGCAATACGGATGCCCTGAAAAAAATTCAAACGGAAATGAAAAAGGCTGAGGAGAAGAGGAAGGAACTTGAAAACAGGGAGAGTGATGTTCTAAAGACCATCGCGGAAATTGACAATGGCTTAACGCAAACACGGGAGCATTTGAGCGATTTGCAAAGAAAGGAAAACTCACTCAGGCGTATAATAAACAGCATTGAAAGGGAAATTGAAACCTTACGGAAAAATATAGAAGCGCAAAAAAAAGCCATAGCCTCGAGGATAAGAAACCTGTATGTGCACGGCAAACGAGAAGAATGGGAGCTTTTATTCAATCTTTTAAGGGAAAATGAAAATCCCGGGCGCAAACTCTATTGGGTACAGAGGCTTTTGGAAAGCGATAAAACCGCAGTTGAAAACTATTCAGCTACCGTAAACAGGGAACAGGAAAAAAAACAGCAGCTAATGCAAAGGCAAATTGAAATGGCCATTCTCCACAATAGCAAGGCTAAAGAAGAACAAAAGCTCCAAAATCAGTTGCTATTCCAAAATGATGTTTTAACAAAGGTGCAAACGGATAAATCAACCCAAGAAAAAGCCATTGAAGAATATAAGCGAAACCAGCAAACTTTGGCTGCGCTCATAGCCACCCTTGAAAAAAAGCGGCGAACAGAACTTGCCGCAAAAAAGAAAGCGGAAGAAGAGGCGGCAAAAAAGGCAAAAAAAGTCGGTCAGCAAAAGGGCAAGGTAGCCATTCCAAAAGAGCTTCCTGCTGCCATTGGCTCTAAATGCACCCCGTTGAATGGACAAATCATAAGCGGCTACGGTATCCACAAGAACAGGATTCTAGGTATAGAAATTATGCATTTGGGCACGGAAATCAGAGGGCAAAAGGGAGAGAGCGTTAAAGCCGCCGCCGCAGGCACGGTTGCCATGGTTTCAAATTTGCCGGGACACGGCCCGTCTGTGATTATAGACCACCAAGGTTCTTATTACAGCGTTTACGGACATTTAGCAGCGATAAAGGTTAAAGAGGGCGAAACAGTAAAGAGCTGCCAGGAAATCGGCACGGTTGGCAATGCGGAATCCGCCAACGGTTACAAACTGTTTTTCCAAATATATAAGGGTATGCAAACCCAAGACCCTATGAATTGGCTTAAAAATTAACCTTTTTTTCAAATTTTTATATATATTTATTTAAATGGACACAATTCCAGTTACAAAAGAAACTCATAGCCATTTGGTACAGGAGCTGGAAAACCTGAAAAAGGTTGAAAGGCCGCGTATTTTGCAGGAAATAGCCGATGCAAGGGCGCAGGGCGATTTAAGCGAAAATTTTGAGTACCACTCCGCCAAGGAACAGCAGGGCAAAATTGAGTCCAGAATACAGTTTTTGGAAGACCGTGTAGCAAGAGCACTCATCATTGAGCACGATACGGCATCTGCATCCCGTATTCTGTTCGGAGCCACCGTAAAGGTAAAAGACCTGTCGCTCGGCAAGGAATACGAATATATGCTGGTTTCACCGGAGGGTTCAGACCCTATAAACGGCAAAATAAGCTCGGTTAGCCCCATAGGAAAAGCTTTGATTGGCAAAACCAGAGGCGACTTAGTTGAGGTGAAAACACCTAAAAAAGTGATAAAATTTGAGATTTTAGACTATAGATAGCAAAGATAACCCCTTGTAGAGAGTTAAAAATTAATTTTTTTTAAGGAAAATTGTCTATTTTTGCATTTTTTATATATTTTTACAACAGGAGTATATATTATGGGGATTAAACTTAAATTTGTTGCAGTGTCTTTTTTGTCACTGGCCGCTTCTGTTTGGGCTGGCAAATGGACTATAGATTCTTTTGATAATTCTCCCGATCCTGGTGATCCGGATAAATATATAGCGGCAGAGTCCGGTCGCGGTTTAACACCGGTAAAACCGGAGCAGGTTACTGAACAGGAAGGCGTAATCTATGTAAGACAAAAGTTTGAGGACGACCTCGGCAGGGAGGCTATTTATCAAATCTTCCGAGGAAGCCCGGGCCCTTCTGCAAAAAACTTGGGTAAAATCAGCTTGGAAGGCATTCCATATACAACTCTTCTTAAAATGAAGCTATTTTACAATAAAAAAGCCGACGTTGAAGATGATTTGGAAAACGTATACTACGACGGAAAAAATATCCTAGTTGTGGGCGAAGACCCCGTTTATATAAATTTAAACGGCAAAATGGAGGAATTAAAACCCATAATTATAAGGGAATATAAAATTTCCATAACCTC
>JGI24698J34947_10000503_pt1 | contig 18398 bp, 23 predicted proteins | sample TergutMp193P3_FD_34947 | JGI IMG/M metagenome (IMG submission 34947) | reverse complement strand
ACCGACTAAAGCCGGCTCACGGAAGGCGGGCGCAATCCGGCCTGTCCACGCGTTTGCCTTGCGGCGCGGGAGGCTCCTTCTTTTTCTTTTCTTTTAAAGAAAAACTATCCTGCGCCGCAAGGCAAACAGCCAAACAACCATGCAGCCCCTGAAACCCCTCACATTCACAGACGCCGATGTACTCAACCGCTCCGTGGTCGTCAGCGCCAGCGCCGGTTCTGGTAAAACTTTTACGCTTACCGTCATGGTTTTACTCGCCCTTGGCCGCATGGAGGCCAGGCCCTATGAAATATTCGCAACCACATTCAGCGAAGCCGCCGCCGCCGACCTGAGGGAGCGGCTGCTGCGCCCCCTTGATTTGCTTGCCTCCTTTGACCTGGACGCCTGGGCTGGGCTGCTGCCTATAGGCGCGGATTTTCCCGATCTGTTGTCTGAATTGGATATTTCGCCAGGACTATCAAAGAGCGCGGCGGAGCTGATAGAAGCCGCCCCCCACTTTGACCCCCAGCCCTGGATGGATACGCCCCTGGCTGCCCAGTCCTTTTGGCGGAGGACGCGCAGAGAAGCTGAACTGACGCATGTTTCCACACTGCACGGCCTGGCCCTTGGGCTTTTAAGAATGGGCAGGGGCGCTCCAGACCGCATACTAGAAGCCGACCACCCGGCGCTGCTCAGGGTGCTGCGCCAGGCCCTGCGGGAAACAGCGCGAGAAATTGCCGATGTTCCGAAAGAGCGGCCGGATAGTGAGGCCGCAGACGCTCTTTTAAAATGGGCCGAGGGGCAGTGGAAAAATATCTCCCCAGGCCACGACGCCCACAGAGACGCCATGGGACACAACATAACGGAACTATCGGAAGAATTATGCCTGGAATTAAATAACGCTCTGGAAATGGCGCAAAACGCCCTTCGGCCCTTTGCCGCCAATCCTGAGCTTGCGAAAGATTCAAGCAGCGGAAGCCGCAGATATTTTGACCCAAAAAAAATTCTGCCGCCGCCCGGGCCAAAGTCGCCGCTCTCAGAGCAAATTCGATGGGCGGAGAGGCAGTCCCTGGCCCTTGATTCTCCTATAGATAGTCTCCCTGGCTACTACACGGCGGGCTTTATTGAAGCCCTTCAGCCGCTAACCGCGCTGTCTTCCGCCTGGGAGGCCTGTTTAAGGGCAGTCTTGGCCAAAGGGCTTGAAAAATTTGAATCTCTAAAGCAAAGCCGCAATATGGCTACCTTTGGCGACATCGTGCGCGCCGCGCTGGAGGGCTTGAAGGACGGATCAATTGACCCCCCGCGCCCAAAGCTGCTACTGGTTGACGAATATCAGGATACGTCCCGGGCGCAGGACGCCTTTCTTGAGGCTTTACGCGCCGAGAGGATAATCCGTGTCGGCGATGTGAAGCAATCCATATATGGCTTCAGGGGCGGCAGTCCCGATATTCTCCTGGGACACATAGAAGCCGCCAACGACTATGCCTACCGCCTGACGGCAAATTACAGATCCGCTCCGCCAATAGTGGATTTGGCTAATGTTTTCGTGAAAGAGGTCTGGCCAACAAGGGACGCTATGATTGAACGCCTGGAAGCCAACCAGATAGCCCGGGCGCAGGGAACCTGCCCCGTCGGCGCTGTTTTGACCGAAGGCCCCGCTATCGGCACGGATTTACCAGCGCTCTCACAGTGGATTTCAGCCCTTTCTCATGAACATGTCTGGGAAAATACCCTTGGCAGCAATTCTCTCTCTGTTTCCCGTTCGACACGCGCCCTTCTTTTGAGACAGCGCACCAAGCTGCCCGCCCTGCTCATGCGTTTAAAGCGCCATGGCATTCAGCCCTATGTCTTAGCAAAAGAGGGCTTTTGGGACAGCCCCGGCGTCCGTCTGCTAATGGCCGCGCTGGAAGCCGTTGCCCATCCTGACCGCCCGTTACCCTGTGCGGTATTACTAAGGCATCTGGCGGGTTTCAGCGACATTGAGCTGCATCAAACAGGAGAATTCAAAGGGCTTGATAGCCTGGACATTGAAAAAATCCCCGCAGAAAAGCGGCCAAATGTCACATGGCTGCAAGGCTTAAAAACAGCCGCGACACAGCGGCTTGCGGCGTCTTTACTGGCTGACGGCAACCTTTTAGCAATAATTACATCGCTTGACGCCCACGGCGCAATGGAGCCTCATAGAGCAAGGCGCAACCTGGCGGGTTTTTTAGCCATGCTCCAGGACTTGCCCGCCTGTCCCCGCGTCGCGTATTCACTGCTGGACGAATTGAGAAACGGCGCGGAAAAGGGCGACCTGCCTTCAAGCAGCCAGGACGCCGACCTGATAATTCAAACAGTGCATGGCAGCAAGGGCCTGGAATACGACGACGTGATACTGCCCCTGTTAAACAACAAAAAACAGGGCGTCAAAAGAGGGCGCTTGCTGACTAACCCGGAGAATGGCGCCCTGATGTTTGCCTGGAAACTGGGAGTTGAGCCAGGTAAAGACTATAAAAAGATAGCGGAATTGGTTGAACGCCAGCAGCATAGGGACGACCTGAATTTGTTCTATGTGGCCATAACCAGGGCAAAAAAGCGATTGTGCCTGCTGATACAAGCGCCGGAAGACAAAAAGCCGGGTAAAAAAACAAGCGAAAAACCTAACAATTCCTGGGCGCAACTGGGTAAAGAACTATTGTGCCGCGCCAGCAACGTGCTGGTAATCAAAGACGCGCCGCCAATACAGCCCCAGGGCCAGTTCAACAGGCACGGGCAGGAAAAGCCGATGATTAAAACGCCCCCGCCCGGAAAGCCATTGACGCCAACCCCTCCAGCCCTTCAGAACGAATTTGAAGACCACCTTGAAAATATACGGTCGCGCCAGGACGGCGAGGCAATGCACGCCTATCTGCAAAATCTATTGGCGCGCTGGGAAGACCAGGCGGCGTTTAACCATGCGCTTAATAACCCGCCAACCGTATCAAACGCAAAAAATAACGCCCTGCGCTTTTTAGAGGCCATTGAGTCAAGGGGCTGGCGGCATCTCCGCAGGCGCACGGAGATGAACCTCCAGGGCGCTTCCCAGAGCGGGGGCAAGGGCAGAGCCGACCTGGTGATATGGGACAAGGACTGCATACACGTCATAGACCTTAAACACACAACCAAACTCACGCCTGAAACCGAAGAAATATATAAACAACAACTAAACAGATACGCCAGCGCGATAGGCGCGCAAAACGCCCCCATCAAAGCAATTAAGGGATGGCTGGCGCTGTTAAAGAGCGGGGAATGGAAGGAACTGATATAGAGCAGTTTAACTTTGAGATGCAACCTATAGCATCAAATGTGACGTCCGCGTCCGTTTCGCTCCCCGCCTTTGGCGGCTCGCGGAACGAAAGGCGCAGACTGCGCGCTCTGCGCGATTCAACTTTTTCAAAGTTGAATTGGCCTAGCGATTCATCCAGCGCGGAACTGCTACTTACAAAACAGAACGTTTATTCTCAAGAGACTCAATCAATTCACTTAGCGCAGGCGGCTCTGTTTCCGGCATTCCGGGCGTATCGCCAAACCGCGCGTCATCCATAAACTTGCGCCAGGAGGCCCAGGGCGCGATGTCTCGCTTTGTAAACTCATCCTGCCCCCAGGATTTAGCGTCCGGCCCCCAGGCGCTGGCTATTAATTCCATGCCAGCCTGATGAATTTGATCAGTAAGGCCGCGCTCTGGTGAAGTTGGCGGCCAAAGCGCCGCAAAAGCCCGTTTTGCCCGTTTGAGCCTGCGTTTTGGCGACCCGCTGACCCAGCGCCAGACAATAAGGCGCACAAGGACGGCCAATGGCAGGGCGCACAGTAATGCCCACTCCCAGGGGAATCTGAAATAGGGCGGCGCATCAAGGTTGCCGCCGCCAAAACCCATCCAGGGAGCGCCATAAGGAACTGTGCGCGTAACCTGAATTTTTAATTCGGGACTAATCCTTCCATTCCCCAGGTCTATGGGGGGGATTAGCGCCAGGCCAGGCGCAATGGCCTGGACGGAGAGACGCCAGCCGCGGCCATCCTCTGCTGGCGATATGCTCCTGATAACCAACGGCCCCAGTTTGTCCTCGCCTGGGCGCGGCAGGGCTGGCAGCGTCAGGTCGCTTTCCCGCAATTCAATAACAACAATCTCTCCCAATGGAATCTGGGCTGGCGCGCGCCATACCGGGGCGGCCAGGAGCGGGAGCGCCCCTGCTAAAAGCGCTGCGCGTTTCAGAACGGTTTTTACTCGCATTGCTTGCATAACGGCTTGCAGAGCGCGCTTGCAAGCGTTGCGCGGCCATGAAGCCACGGTCATGAAGCGTGGGACGTTATTTCCCTGCGCGTTTTTTTTCATGTCACGCGCCCGATTTCAGCCATTGACCCAGGCGCTTCACCGGGTCGTCATTCATGTTCCAGGTTTGAACTTCCAGATTGGCCGGCATTTCGTTATCGGACAATAGCATCTGTTGTTTTTTAATGTCCGATGGATAAAACCACACAACCCTGTGTCTGGCGGTGATTGGCTTGAGCAACGGTCCCAATCCGGCGATGCCATCGCCATTGCTGAGGAGCCAAAGGCGATGACCCCGGCCGCTATCCGTCCACCGCCCCAGCGAATCCCGCCATTCCTGGGCGTTTGGCGCCCTCGGCGTTAAATCCGCTATGGATTCCAGGATGCGCAAGCAGGCGCTTTGCCCGCGCTTTGGGGCAAGGCGGATGGCGGGCGCGTCTTTGCTGCCAGGAATGATAAGCCCCATTCTGTCCTCACCCGCCATCAGCGTTGCCGTGGCGGCGGCGGCCAATTCGATGGCCCAGCGCAGAGGAGTTACCGGATCGCCCAAAAACATAGACGGGCTTGGGTCAATCAATATCCAGAGAATCAGCTCCCTGCTGGCTTCAAAACGCTTGACGACAAGCTCCCCACAGCGGGCGGTGAGGGGCCAGTTGATGGCCCGGGGGTCGTCTCCCGGGACGTAGGGTTTGTTTTCGACAAAACCAAGGCCAGCGCCCCTTTGCTTGCTAATGTGCAGACCTTCTGTTCCGCCAGACAAAGCGCGCCTTAGTTTCAGCGGCAATTTGCGCAATCGGGCGTGGAAACGTGAGGGAAGCGGCATATTTGGCGCGTTGGTTCCCGGATGCCGTGGTTTGTGTTGCTGGCCCCCCGCACCCAGGGCATACGCTATTTAACGCTGCGCTTGCGGGTGGGCTTCTTTGTCACGGGGTCAATCAACATGACGTTTGAAACGTGGATAGAAGCCTCTTTTTCAATAAATCCGCCTTCTTCCCCTGTTTGGGCGTTGGGGCGCACGGCTTTTTTTCTGACATTCACACCGGCGACGATTACGCGGCTGGCAGCAGGGCTGACGCGGGTGATTTGCCCTTTTGCACCCTTATCTTTGCCCGTGATGACAACTACCTCGTCGCCCTTTTTCAATTTGAGCTTTTTAACCTGTTCCATTAAAGCACCTCGGGCGCCAGGGAGATTATTTTCATGTACTTCCGCTCGCGCAATTCACGGGCGACAGGACCAAACACGCGGGTACCCACCGGCTCGCCGTCTTTTTTAATTATTACGGCCGCGTTTTCGTCAAAGCGGATATAAGAGCCGTCCTTGCGACGAAAAGCCTTGCGCTGTCTAACTATAACTGCCTGCACTACTGCTTTTTTCTTTACGGCGCCGCCAGGTATGGCCTCTTTTACAGAAGCTGTAATAACGTCGCCAAGCTGGGCTATTCTGCCAACGCCCCCGCCCAATGGCAAAATACAGCAGATTTTTTTTGCGCCGCTGTTATCGGCTACGGTTAGCATGGATCCCATTTGAATCATAAACCACCCCCTTATTCGCCCGACTTCTGGACGACGTCAACAACCATCCAGCGCTTCCGCCTGGAGAGGGGACGCGACTCCATAATCTTTACAACGTCGCCGATTTGACAGGCGTTGTTTTCATCGTGGGCCATGTATTTTTTGGACGATTTAACCGTCCGGCTGTACAGGGGATGCTGAAACTTACGCTCCACGCGCACAACAACGGTTTTGTCGGCCTTGTTGGAAACAACAACGCCATTGCGAATCATTCTGTTTTCCTGGCTCATCGTCATATCCTCTGTTTATTGGCCATCTTGCTGTTGAGAGCCATCTTGACCCTGGCAAGCTCACGCCTGGTTTTACGTATTTCGGCAGTGTTTTCAAGCTGGCCTACGGCGTGCTGAACGCGAAGCGTAAAGCGCTTGGCGGCCAGCTCGGCTTCCAATTGGGCCAACTCCTGCGGACTCTTGCCGTTAATTTCACTAAAAGATGATTGTTTGCCCATAGTCTATTCCTCCGGCGGCGTGCGCGACACAAATTCGGAAGCCACGCAAAGCTTCATCTGAGCCAGGCGCAGGGCTTCCCTGGCGGTGGCTTCGTCAACGCCTTCCATTTCAAAGAGCATTTTGCCGGGGCGCACTACGGCCACCCAGCCGTCTGGAGCGCCCTTGCCTGAACCCATGCGGGTTTCGGCAGGCTTGCTCGTTGTTGGCTTATCGGGAAAAACCCGTATCCAAATCCGCCCTCCGCGCTTGATATGGCGCGTCATGGCGATACGGGCGGCCTCAATCTGGCGGTTGGTCAGCCATCCGTGCTCCATGGCCTTCAGGCCAAAATCCCCAAAGGACAGTTCGTTGCCCCGGGTGGCTATACCGCGCACGCGGCCTTTTTGCATTTTTCGGTATTTTACCTTGTTTGGTTGCAGCATATTGTTACCTCAGCGCTTCACGGTTTCAGGGGCCGCGTCGCCTACGTTCACCCATACCTTCACGCCAATGACGCCATAGGTCGTCTGGGCTTCGGCAAAGCCGTAGTCTATATTTGTGCGAATGGTTTGAAGGGGCATCTGGCCTGAAAGATAGTCTTCCGTCCTGGCAATTTCAGCCCCGTTCAACCGGCCCGAAATCTTGATCTTGAACCCCTTGGCCCCAAAGCGCATGGCGGCTTCTTCGGCCTTGCGCATGGCGCGGCGGAAGGCTATGCGTCTTTCAAGCTGTTGGGCCACGCTTTCAGCCACTAACTGGGCGTCAATTTCGGGCTTTTTGATTTCCTGAATATCAACAGCCACTGGACGGTTGAGCTTCTTTTGCAGTTCTTCGCGCAATTTATCAATTTCGGCGCCCTTGCGCCCGATAACTATACCCGGACGGGCGGTGAATATCCTCACCGTCACTTTATCGGCGGCGCGCTCGATGTCAATTTTGGATACCATGGCGTTGAGGCCGTGGAGCTGAGACTTGAGCGTTTTACGAAGTTTCAGGTCTTCGTGCAGCAGGGCGGCGTATTCGCGCTTGCTGTACCACTTGCTGTGCCAGGCCTTTGTATGAACAACGCGAAAACCGTAGGGGTGGACTTTTTGACCCATATTATTCCTCCATCCCCAGCTTCACGGTTATGTGGCATGTGCGTTTTTGTATCCTGTAAGCGCGGCCCTGCGGCGCGGGGCGCACTCTCTTCATGCGGAATCCTTCATTGACAAAGGCGGTGTGAACAAAGAGGTCGTCGGGGTTGATATTAGGCTCCCTGTCAATGGCGTTTGCAACAACGGAATCAAGCAGCTTTTTGATGTGGGCGGCGGCGTACTTCTTTGTGGAGGCCAGTATCCACTGGGCCTCCCCAACGCGCTTGCCGCGAATGGCGTCTATCACCAGACGGGCCTTCTGGGCTGAGCCGCGCAAATGGCGGATGGTTGCGGTGGAAACGACTGTTGACATAATCACTTCCCCTTTGCTTTGCTATCGGTCTTACTTCCCGCGTGACCGCGGAAAGAACGCGTTATGGAAAATTCTCCCAATTTGTGTCCTACCATGTTGTCTGTTACATAAACGGGTATGAATTTTATCCCATTGTGAACGGCTATAGTTAAACCTATCATCTGCGGAATGATGGTTGAGCGTCTGGACCAGGTTTTGATTACCCGTTTATCCATAGAAGCCACCGCGACATCTACTTTCTTCAAGAGATGGGCGTCAACAAACGGGCCTTTTTTCAGCGAACGTGCCATATATCCCCTTCCTAGTTAATCCGTTTGACGATGAACTTACCAGTACGCTTATTCTTGCGGGTCTTATAGCCGCGAGTGGGCTGACCCCAGGGCGTGACGGGGTGGCGTCCGCCGGACGTGCGGCCTTCGCCGCCGCCGTGCGGGTGGTCAATGGGGTTCATAGCGACGCCGCGCACCGTGGGACGAACGCCAAGCCAAATCCTGCGGCCAGCCTTCCCAAGGGACACGTTTTCATGCTGGAGATTGCCAACCTGACCAATGGTAGCCGCGCAATCCAGGTGAATCCTGCGAATTTCGCCGGATGGCATGCGCAGTTGGGCATAATCCCCGTCTTTAGCGACTAACTGGGCAAAAGTGCCTGCGGCCCTGGCAATTTGGCCGCCCTTGCCGGGCTTCAGCTCAATGTTGTGAAGCATAGTGCCCAAGGGGATATTTCGCAGCGGCAGCGCGTTTCCAACGAGTATATCGGCGCCCTTGCCCGCAAGCACTACGCGCCCTACTTCCAGCCCGTCGGGCGCCAGGATATATCTCTTTTCGCCATCGGCGTAAACCAACAGGGCTATGCGGGCCGAGCGGTTGGGGTCGTACTCAATGGCTGCTACTCTGGCGGGAACGTCTGGCTTGTTCCGCTTGAAGTCTATGACGCGGTATTTCCGCTTATGGCCGCCGCCTTTATGCCGGCAGGTTATGCGGCCCGTGTTGGAACGGCCTCCCGTGCGGTTCAGCTTTTTGAGCAGGGAACGCTCGGGCGTCGAGGACGTGATTTCCTCGAAGCCCTGCTTCGACATGCCCCTCTGACCTGGGGTCGTTGGGTTGAGCAGCTTTATGCTCATGGGTTTCCTCTTGCCTTTGAGGTGGGCGATAGTGGCAAGGCCTTGTCCGCCCACGGGTTAAAAATCATAGCTTATTCGTGAGGCGGCCTGGCGCCTTCAGCGAGTTCGATATAAGCCTTTTTAGACGCGCCCGTTTTACCAACCCAGCGCCCTAAGCGCTTGGTTTTAGCCGGAATGCGCACGGTGCGGACAGAGAGCGCCTTAGCCTGAAGCAATAGCTCGACGGCCTCTTTAATTTGGTGCTTTGACGCCCAGGGGGCGACCTCAAACACCTGGATATTGCTTTCACGCAGCACCTGACCTTTTTCTGTCAAAAGCGGTCTGCGGATTACTTCAAAAATCTTGGTCATGGCTTCACCACTTCTTGCAGCGCCAGGATGGCGTCCTTAGAAAACACAACCTGGTCGTATTTAAGCAGGTCATAGACATTAACGCCTGTGCCTTTGGCGGCGCACAACTTGGGGTTATTGCCGGAGGCGCGCATGGCGTTTTGGGAGGCATCTAAACCAACCAGCAGCGCCGAGCCTTTAACGCCTATCTTTTCAAGCGCGGCTATCATGGCCTTTGTCTTGTGTGTGGCCAGCTCCCAATTTTCCACAACCATCAACTGCCCCGCGGCGAATTTTACGGACAGCGCGTGCCTGACGGCGGCGCGGCGGGCTTTTTTAGGAAAAGCGTAGTCGTAGCTGCGCGGATTTGGGCCGTGGGCTACGCCGCCGCCCCTCCAGAGCGTACTGCGGATAGAACCAACGCGGGCGCGCCCCGTCCCCTTTTGACGCCATAGCTTGCGGCCCGAGCCGCTGACTTCGGATTTATCTTTGGTCTTTGCCGTGCCTTGCCGGCGCCTTGCTAAATAGTGGCGCACGGCTTCCCAGAGCAGATGCTTATTGATTTCTTCTACCTTGAAAATTTCCGGCAGGAGATCAACCGTGCCTGCCGGGGCGTTTTCGAGATTAACCACAGGATGTTGAAAGGATGCCATCTTAAACCTCCTGCCTGATAACGACGTAGCCGCCCTTGGGGCCGGGAACGGCGCCCTTGATTAGCAGCAGGTTATTTTCCGCGTCAATCTTTGCGACTTCCAGATTGCGCACCGTCACCTGTTCAGCGCCCATGTGACCGCCCATCCTGATGCCGGGAAACACGCGGCTTGGGTCGGAGGAGCCGCCGATAGAACCGGGGGCGCGGTGAAACATGGAGCCGTGGGAGGCGCGGCCTCCGGCAAAGTGATGGCGTTTTACAACACCGGCAAAGCCCTTGCCCTTGCTGACGCCTGTCACGTTAACCCTTGAATTTTCCTTAAAGGCGTTGACCAAAACGCTATCGCCCTCTTTCAGCGCGCTGTCCGCGTCAACGCGCATTTCGCGTAAAACGCGCGCGGGGGCTACACCGTGCTTTTCACAGTGCCCTTTTTCGGGTTTAGAAGCGCGCTTTCCCGCAACGGCGTCAACAAATCCCATCTGAACCGCGTCGTAGCCATCCTTGCTGACGGTTTTGCGCTGCACAACCACGCAGGGGCCAGCCTGGATTACCGTGACGGGCAGTACCTGGCCCTTATCGTTAAATATTTGGGTCATGCCCAGTTTTTTGCCTATGATTCCGTTTGCCATTATGACGCCCCCTACCTGTTGCCCTGACGGCTGAATACTTTGATTTCAACGTCAACGCCGGCGGGTAAATCCAGGCGCATTAACGTGTCAACGGTGTTCTGCGTGGGGTTTAGTATATCCAGAAGCCTCTTGTGGGTGCGTATCTCAAACTGATCCCTGGATTTTTTGTCAACGTGGGGCGAGCGGTTCACCGTGTATTTGCTGAGTCTTGTGGGCAACGGGATAGGCCCGGCTACTGACGCGCCCGTGCGCTTGGCCGTTTCAACTATTTCCCTGGTTGACTGATCCAGCAGGCGATGGTCAAAAGCGCGCAGCCTGATGCGAATGTTGTCTTTCATCTTCACTCCATTGGGACGTCAATGCGTCCATAGACGTGGGGCTCTTGATTTGCCCGATTAAAATTTTGCCCCGGAATTTCAGGACAGACTTAACAGAATAACAAAAGCCGCAAAGATTGCAAGCATTTTTTTATCTCCCCGTGACCTTTGCCACGATTTCCTCAGAAACGCTTTTAGGCGCTTCTTCATAGTGGCTGAATTGCATCGTGTACGTGCCGCGCCCCTGGGTCATGCTGCGCAGCGATGTAGAATAGGCAAACATCTCGGCAAGCGGCACTTTGCTTGTAACCACTCTGGCCCCCGCCCTGTCCTCCATGTTTTCTATCCTGCCCCTGCGGCTGTTAAGGTTGCCTATCACGTCTCCCATGTATTCATCGGGAGTTTCTACCTCAACGGCCATGATTGGCTCCAGCAGCATAGGGGCGGCCTTTTCGCAAGCGGCCTTGAAGCCCATGGAACCGGCTATCTTAAAGGCCATCTCGCTGGAATCAACCTCGTGGCTCGAGCCGTCAATCAGTGAAACCTTTATGTCAACCACCGGGAAGCCAGCCAAAACTCCAGCGCCCATGGCTTCCTGAACGCCTTGGTCAACAGGCTTGATGTACTCCTTTGGCACTGCGCCGCCAACGGTTTCGTTGATAAATTCGTACCCCTTGCCCGGCTCGTTTGGCTCCACAACCAGCTTGACGTGGCCGTACTGACCGCGTCCGCCGGATTGCCTGATGAACTTGCCCTCGGCCTCGACGCGGCGCTTGATGGTTTCACGATAGGCCACCTGGGGTTTGCCGATATTGGCCTCTACCTTGAACTCGCGCATCATGCGGTCAACTATGATTTCAAGATGCAATTCGCCCATGCCGGCGATTATCGTCTGCCCTGTTTCCTGGTCTGTGTGCACCTTAAACGTGGGGTCTTCCTGGGCCAGACGGGAAAGGGCCAGAGACATTTTTTCCTGATCCTGCTTTGTCTTTGGCTCGATGGCCACCTGAATGACGGGATCGGGGAATTCCATAGACTCTAAAATAACGGGCGATTTTTCATCGCATATGGTCTGCCCCGTTAAGGCGTCCTTAAAGCCAACCACGGCGGCGATGTCGCCTGTGCGCACCTCAACAATTTCCTCGCGCTTGTTGGCGTGCATCTGCAGCAAGCGCCCGATGCGCTCTTTGCGGCCCTTGTTCACGTTATAGACATTTGCGCCCGAGGACAGCGCGCCGGAATAAACCCTGATAAAACAAAGGCTGCCGACGAATGGATCGGCCATGATCTTAAAAACCAGGGCGCTGAATGGTTCGGCGTCGTCAGCCTTGCGCTTAGCGACGCCGCCGTTTAAATCAACGCCCTCAATGGCGGGAATGTCTATCGGGCTGGGCATAAAGTTGACTATTGCGTCCAGGAGGGGCTGGACGCCTTTGTTCTTAAACGCGCTTCCGCAGCACACGGGCGTGAAGGCCAGTTTTACGCAGCCATTTCGGATACCTGTATATATTTCTTCTTCGGTAAGCATTTGGCCGCCCAGATATTTTTCCATCAGGGTTTCGTCTGTTTCGGCGGCGGATTCAACCATCTGCTCACGGAGTTTAGCGGCCATTTCACTAAGAGACGCCGGTATTGCGCCGCAGGCCACGTTGAAGCCCTTGTCGTCCTCGTCAAATGTGAGGGCGCGCATAGTAACTAAATCAATCACGCCCAAAAAAGAATCCTCAGAGCCTATGGGTATTTGAATCGGCAGCGGTTTAGCGCCGAGGCGCGATTTCATCATCTCGACGACGCGAAAAAAATCTGCGCCCGTGCGATCCATCTTGTTGACAAAGGCTATGCGCGGAACGCCGTACTTATTAGCCTGACGCCAAACCGTCTCAGATTGGGGCTGAACGCCGCCCACGGCGCAAAACACCGCCACCGCGCCGTCCAGCACGCGCAGGGAGCGCTCTACCTCGGCGGTGAAGTCAACGTGCCCGGGGGTGTCAATGACGTTTATTTGATGCTCAATATCCTTATAGACGCCCGACTGGGGGCGCCAAAAGGCGGTGATGGCGGCGGACGTGATAGTGATGCCGCGCTCCTGCTCCTGCTCCATCCAGTCCGTGGTTGCGGCGCCGTCGTGAACTTCGCCCAGCCTGTGAATTTTTCCGGTGTAAAAGAGAATGCGCTCCGTGGTTGTGGTTTTTCCCGCGTCAATGTGAGCCATGATGCCTATGTTGCGGTAGCGCTCTAATGGTGTGGTCCGAGCCACAAAAACTCCTTGATCATTTTTCAGCAAAGCGCTGAACACAAAATTGGGGCCGATTCAAAAAATCGGCCCCCAAATAAAAAAACTGACGACTACCAGCGATAGTGGGCGAAAGCCTTGTTGGCTTCGGCCATCTTGTGGACGTCGTCCTTCTTCTTGATGGAAGCGCCGCGAAAGTTTAGCGCGTCCATGATTTCACCGGCCAGCTTGTCGCGCATGGTGCGCTCGGCCCGGGAGGCGGAATAGGTTTTTAACCAGCGCATGGCCAGCGATTGGCGGCGGTTCTGGGGCACCTCGATGGGAACCTGATAGGTGGAGCCGCCGACGCGGCGGCTTTTGACCTCGACCGTTGGCTTGATGTTATTGAGGGCCTTTTCAAAGACCTCGATGGGCGGCTCGCCCGTTTTTTTGGCGACGATGTCGAGCGCCCCGTACAAAATGCGCTCCGCGGTTGATTTTTTGCCGCGCTCCATCAGGACGTTGACGAATTTAGTAATAACGACGCTGTTATAAACGGGGTCTGGTAGAATATCCCGCTTTTGGGGTGTGGATCTGCGTGACATATTTTTCTCCCCTCACTTCTTGACGACGGCGGCTTTTGGACGCTTGGCGCCATATTTAGACCTGGATTGGTTGCGGCTGGCAACGCCCGTGGCGTCAAGCGAGCCGCGCACGACGTGGTAGCGCACGCCCGGAAGGTCTTTCACGCGGCCGCCCCTGATGAGCACGATGCTGTGTTCCTGGAGGTTATGACCAACGCCCGGGATATAGGTAGTACACTCAATCCCATTGGTAAGGCGCACCCTGGCAACCTTGCGAAGGGCGGAGTTGGGCTTCTTGGGCGTGGTGGTGAAAACCCGGGTGCAAACTCCCCGCTTCTGGGGACAAGCATCGAGCGCGGGGCTCTTTGTCTTGTTGGTAAACGTCTTCCGCCCATGGCGGATCAACTGATTGATGGTAGGCACAAAGTCCTCCTGAATATTAGCGCCAGGAACTATTCCGGCGCAGGCTCGAGAGGTCGCGGTTACTTAAAAAAACGACGTCGGGCGAGATTAAAACCCAAAAGTCAGGCGTTCAGCCAAACAAGCGGCAAAACGCTTCGACCGGGAACTGGAAATATTATCATGAATAAAAATATTGTCAATTTGTTTTTGTCTGAATCAGGATTGTTGATTATACCCCTTTGCGGCTGCAACCCTCACAGCGCCCTGCGCTTTTAGCGAGAGCGCCGTTGGCCTTGTCTGTACAGGATGACGGCAACCGTGGCGATTTTGCAGATTCATCACCAGACGCCTTTTCGGTTTTGCATGGCGGTGAATCGCTGTACCCTTGGGCGTACCATCCGCCCCCCGCGAAAGCTATGGCGGGCACAGACAGTTGCCGCCGCATTCCGGCAGCCCGTCCGCACACGGGGCAATCGTATTCTTCAGGGGAAGAATAGCTGCACAATTTTTCTTCAACGGCGTCGCAAGTAACGCAACGATATTCATAGAGCGGCATCTTGACATTAACCTCCACTATAATTCTTAGCACAATGCAATCAGCCAATCAGCATGAAAAACAGGAAACGAGTCTGTTTTTCATGCTGGAGGCAATTGCAAAACCTCCTGGAAACATCGCGCGCCAGTGCGCAATTCCTGAAAAATGCGGATATGACGTCCGCGTTTCCGGCAAAGCCGGAGGTTTTGCAATTACCTCGCTGATTAAATAATTTGCGTTGTAAACTGTGCGTTATGCCGTCTCTAAAGCTCTTTTTCCGCGACGCGCTTTCTTTTTGGGCAGCCTTTCCAGACATGCGCCCAGACATGCGCAAAGGCAAGCTCTGCTTCACAAACGGCTGCTTCGACCTGATACACCCGGGGCACGTTCAGTATCTGGAAGACGCGAAAGCCCTTGGCGACTTCCTCGTGGTGGGGCTTAACAGCGACAGGAGCGTTACAAATATCAAGGGAACCTCCCGCCCCCTCCAGTCTGAAGACGCCCGGGCGCTGGTGTTGCTTGGCCTTAGAAGCGTTGACGCCGTTATCTGCTTTGACGAAGACACGCCGATAAACCTCATAGAGCAAATTCAGCCGGATTTGCTCATCAAGGGCGGGGATTACGCTCCTGAAACCGTAGTAGGGCGCGAAACGGTGGCAAAACGGGGCGGGCGGACGGTAATAATCCCCTTTCTGGAAGGCTATAGCACCTCGGCCATAGCAGATCGGATTAAAACCGGCAAAAGCGTAAACATTTAGATATTTTTGCAAATCACCCATTGCGCTTTCAGCAACAATGCCATACTTTCTTTTCGACAGTGGAGATAAACCATGATCGTTTCCGCCGAATGGCCCGGGTGCGTCCTTGATGTTTTCGTTTCAGAGGGAGAGGAAGTTGACGAGGATGAACAGTTGATGCTTTTAGAAGGCGCCGACGAGGCCAGAACCCAGTTTTTTGTTCACACTCCGGTGGCCGGAAAGGTAGCCAAAATACTGGTGGAGGACGGCGATTTTGTTCAGGACGACGATGACCTCATTGAGATAACCGAGACCGAGTGACGGCGCGGTCAGCGTGGCGAAAAGCTGACCCTGACCCGCTCTTTGCCACGCTGCCTGGTATCTTTTCAATCTTTCATTAGCAGATTATTTCTTATCAGTCATTTCCGCATTAAAAATACATAGCCAGGCTCTCAACACAACATTTTCCGCTTCAAAATTGTGGAGCGCGATTTTGAAGCGGAAACGAAACGCAGGAGTAACATTATGACCAGCTTCAAATCACTGTTGGCGATGCTATCAATACTATTGTGTTTACCAGCCTTTGCCAGGAGCTTTGACCCCGAAAAAGACGTTTCGGTTTCCTTTAAGACCAAGGACGGCGCAGTGGTGGTGACCCTTCCCGCCAAGGTTCACGCCACAGAAATATCCGTTGACCTCAAGGCCGGTTCATCTGGAAAGATAAGCGCTGGCCCCTTCCCGCCATACGACGGCGCGGATTCCTTCGGCAGTAAGTATTGGGTCGGCGCTATCAGAATCCCCGTCAAGGGCGAGGGGCTGAAAGACCCTGTCGCGCTGATAGTCACCTACATGACCTGCATGGAGGGAGAGGGCGGCATGTGCTTTCCGCCTGTTGACAAGGAGTTGAAAATCCGGGCGGCTGAAATACCAGGCAACGCCCCCGCCATTACTGAGCCAAAGAGCAGTGAAACAGTCCCGATAACTCCGGCGGACGCTAAGCCTTTACAGACAAACGCCGGGTTGAGCCTCAGCCCCAGCGCCGCCGCGCCTAGTGACAACGCCATAGCCCCCGCCGCGGCTGGCATCACGGTTGCCCCCACGGCAACAGGCATCGGGGGCGATGAAGTAAGACCCGCCCCGGCTGCCAACCCAGGCAGCGCGCCGTCTTCAACATACATGGGCAGTCTGCTGAAAATCCTCATATTGTTTTTCCTGGGGGGCATAGGCGCAAGCCTGACGCCCTGCGTGTTGCCCATGATACCCATCACCATGGCGGTTATTGGCGCAAGGAGCGCCAGCAAGGCAAGGGGGTTGCTGCTTGGAATAGTGCTGACACAGGGCATGGCCCTCACCTACACAGTACTGGGCGTAATAGCCGCGCTAACAGGTTCTGTTTTCGGCCAATTCGCCCAGCAGCCGGGTTTTCTGATTCCGGTGAGCCTCATATTTGCTATATTTGCCATAAGCCTTTTGGGGGCGTTTGAAATCAGGCTGCCCGATTCAATAACAAGCAAGTTACAATCCAGCGCGCCCCGCAACGGCATATTGGGCGCGTTTGTCACGGGGCTTATCCTGGGGCCTCTCTCCGCCCCCTGCGTAGGCCCGCTGATTGGCGCGGCCATACTCGACATTGGCATGAACCGCCAGGTCTTTGAAGGCGCGTTAAAGATGTTCATATTTGCACAAGGCATGGGCGTGCTGTTCATCATAGGCGGCATAGCCGTATCGGCGCTGCCTAAGAGCGGCGACTGGCTGACGCGTTTCAAGCAGACCCTGGGCGTCATAATACTGGCCTTTGCCGCCTGGAACATACGTTTAGTTGTTCCAGAATGGATGAACTACCTGATGTGGGCGATAACCCTTTTAGTAACGTCCGGCGTTTTCGGCGCTTTTGAAGCCGCCGCGGGATTATTGGGCAACATACGCAAGGGCTTTGCCCTTTTGTCCTTTGCCATGGCCGTTTTATTGGGGATACGAGCCGCAGAACACTATCTGGATATACCCCTATTACCCCTGGGCGGTTCCCACATAGCAAATGCTGAACCTGAATCCGGCGGCATCTGGATAGAACACGACTATGAAGAAGCCCTGGATAGAGCAAGAACCGAAGACAAGCTGCTTTTGATTGACACCTTTACAACCTGGTGCGCCCAGTGCAAGGAACTGGACGAAAAAACCTGGCCGGACCCTAACGTAGCAGCCTGGATAAACGCCAACGCCGTAGCCGTGCGCATTGACACAGAAAAAATAAGGCCCGACCTGGCTAAACCCCTGAATGTAAGGGCATATCCAACTATTATCCTGATGGACGCCCAGGGAAATGAATTGCGCCGCCTGTTTGGTTTTCACAGGCCGGAGAAGATGCTTGAGTGGCTTTCTATGAGCGGGGAGTGACGGAATTATGCGGATCGCTTATCTCGCCCCTGCCCGTGGCGCATAGTTTAACCAGGCCGCAATCAGAACACTTTGGGCTTCTTGCGGAGCAAATCAGGCGCCCGTGCCAGATTAGCTGATGATGCAGAGCTATCCAGGCGCTCTTGGGAAAAAGCCCGCGGAGGTCGGCTTCAACTTTTTCAGGCATACCGGCGTTTGACAGACCCAAGCGCCTGGCCACGCGAAAAATGTGGGTGTCAACGGCCAGGGCGGGTATGCCAAAGGCGTTGGCGAGCACCACGTTAGCGGTCTTTTGCCCCACGCCTGGGAGCGCCCCAAGGGCCGCCGGATCGTCTGGAACAAGGCCGCCATGTTGCTGTATGAGCGCGGCAGCCATCCCAATCAAATTGCGGGCTTTGTTTCTGAAAAATCCGGTTGGCCTGATAACGGCTTCCAATTCGCCGCTATCCGCTTCCGCCAGGGCGGCCGCGTTTGGGTATCTGGCAAATAGTGCGGGCGTGACGCTATTTACGCGCTCGTCAGTACACTGGGCGCTCAGTATGGTGGCCACTATCAGTTGAAATGGGTCAGAATACCTGAGAGCGCACCCGGCGTCCGGGTGGGCGGCTTCCAGGAGCGCCATGAGTTTTTTAATTTGGGGTTTTGACCATTTCATGTCTGCCATCAGAGCTAGACCAATTCAACTTTGAAAAAGTTGAATCGCGCAGAGCGCGCAGTCTGCGCCTTTCGTTCCGCGAGCCGCCAAAGGCGGGGAGCTTCACTAAAA
>JGI24698J34947_10000502_pt1 | contig 18409 bp, 35 predicted proteins | sample TergutMp193P3_FD_34947 | JGI IMG/M metagenome (IMG submission 34947) | reverse complement strand
GCTGTCCGTTGCTTTGCCGGTATTTGGGATTGTTATTGGTCACATAATCGCTTATGCGGTCAATAAGTTTTCCCAAGGTGTCGATTACAATGGTTTCGTAGTTGTCGATCTCGCTGGATATCAGAAGCGCAAGAAGCTGGCTGTAATCCTCCATCTGGAGACTCGGCACCTGATACCGTTTTTCAATGCGGTACATTCCCCGGTCCACATCAATGCAAACCGGATTGACGCTTGATAATGCCAGCGTGGTCTTTCCTACGCCGGGCTGTCCATAAATCAGCCCGGCATAAGAAAGTTTTACCGACAATTCGTTTGGTTTGGTTAATAACATAAAAACCTCCTACTATAAACATCCCCGCCCACAAGAGCAGGATAGAACCCTAAACATCTTCAATCTTTTTGATTGCCAGCGTTTCGATTTCTTCAATAATGCTGTCGCTCAAAATGTCAACGATTGATTCTCCGCAGTGGAGAATATCAATATTCTCAATTTCAGCCTCTTCGCCGGGATAGCCGGGATCGCCGTTTCGCATATACATCTTTCCTTCATATCCCTGCCGGTATTCGCCTGTAACTTCAAGATCAACGCCGTTGTAATTTACTGCTGTTTTCATACCGTTATCTCCCCGCTCGCCTCTTTAATTCATAGGCCTAGTGGAAACAATCTGATCAAACGCTTTGGCAAAATCATTTATGAAGTATTCTTTTTTCAGCTTCAGTTCTGCCAGCTCGATTTCCTTTTTCTGGATTTCGCGGTCGAAGCGGGTCACAATATCGGTTTGCGAAAAAAGACCCTGGTATCTGTCAAAGGGGCAAATCTGCAATCCTTTGTTGTCTGCGCCGCTTATTAAGGTAAGAATTTTGAAATTGACTCCGCTATAGTCATCCGACAAAACCAGAATCTCAATCGCGGGGTTTTTCTCAAACTCGCAAAACCCTACAATTATTCCTGCCTTGATTCTGTCGTAAGACGAATTAGGCTCCAGAACCCTTACCGCGTCGCCGATTTTGTAGTTGTTAACTACCTTCGCGGTACGGAGATCGACTTCAAGTTTCAATCCGTCAATCTCCACAATTCTTTTTTCTCCATCCATAAAACACTCCTGTTAAAACAAAAATATATAGAGCCGCTAGGCGGCTTTTTCCCTACATCAGTTTTGTATGGCTGTGCTTAACCGTACTGTCAGAAACTATTGCATACTTCAATGTCGTATCAATGCTTTCATGCCCGAGCATAATTCTCACCTGTTCAATCGTCATACCTCTTTGTAATGCTATTGTCGCCGCTGTTCTTCTAAATCTGTGCGGATGCACGTTCTTTATACCAATTGCTCTGCCCAATTCACGAATCATTACTTCTATTCCGCTTATATTAAGACGGTTTTCTTCGGGGCATTTTTTCATATTTTGTTTTGTTACAATAAGCGGTTCATAATCATCTGTTCTTTCCGCCAAATAATCTTTTAAATGTTTCATTGCCGGCGCATTTAAATAACAGGTTCTTTGTTTGTTTCCTTTTCCGGTAACGATAACCTCTCCGGACGCGAAGTTTACATCTTTCCGATTTATTTTATAAAGTTCGCCGACACGCATACCGGTACTTAACAAAATATCTACAATCGCCAATTCCCTTTTATCCCGTGCGGCATCCCTGAGTTCTTCAATTTCCTCCGCGCTAAACGGCTTCTTTACAGGTTTTGGTTCTTTAATTTTCGTTATTTTTAACATTGGATTTTTGGGAATATATTCTTCGGCAGCCAGCCATGCAAAGAAAGATGATAAAATTCTTCTATATCCATTTGCCGTAACGGTTGTACATTTTAATGTTGCCAGATATAACCTTATGTCATCCGCAGTAATAAGTGATAGCGGTTTTTGAATAATACCAAAAAACCACTTGAGCGTAGAACTGTAAAATTTTAATGACTGTTCGCTTAACCCTGTAACTTTTTTTGCCACAAAAAACATTTGAATAGCTTTTACATCGGGACTTATGTCAGTAGTTAATTGGGTATCTTTATTATCAATCTTATGCAATTCATAATCGTAAAGCTGTAGGTAAAGAGTATTTTCAATTATTCGAAGCTGCTCACTTTCGAAATGCCCTATAAGAGCGCCGGTTATGTTTCTTATAACTTCATCTTTTGTCATATTCAAAACAACTCTCCTTGTAATAATTCTTTCCGGGGTAAATTGATTTCGGTCGGTTTTTTTTCCTCTTCCGACAATTTCTTTGTACGAATACAATCATCCATATAATCAAGTAACGCTTCCGTTTTGAGGCGATCCTCCATCCCTGCCATGTAGTACCCGATTGTTTCTCTGTGCCAGTATTCCTGCATTGTCAAAGTATTCATGTGGTGAATGACGGCCGGCACGCCCAACAGACTGAGCTGTATATACGCCATCCGAGCGCAACGCGCATCAATATCCTGTCCGACAAACAAAGCGTCCTTCTGGAAATCGAATTCTCTTTCTTTTAATACCATCGCGCCGGCAATTAGCATTCCGCCAGCCCCGCAAGTCGGATCATTTATTCTGCATATGCGGCCAATCGGTAGTTTATGCGGTTCGCCAATTATCATTTTTGCCATCATCAAAGAAACATGGTACGGCGTGAAAAATTGACCTCCGCTGGTATTGGTTAGGTTTGCTTCTGTAAATATTTCGCCAAGAAAATCTTGTTCTTTCTCTTCAAGAGCATTTACAGTTATTTCCAATAATCGACCATGTTTTTCAATCTCTTCTTTTTCGTATTGTTCCGATATTTCCTTATATTCTTCTTCTACCGAAGCGTCTTGTTTCCATGAATAAAGAGCTGCGGCGGTCATAACAAGCCAATCGTTAAATATTTCATAGGGACTTTTGGAAGGTTTAATGTGTTCAAGGATTTTAATGAAATCGTTTGCGTATTGGTTCATTGTTCCGCTCCGAGAAGATAAATTTTCATAATTTTATTTATTTCTTTTATAGTAAAATTATTTTTAATTTTTCCATTTTTCGCGTATGAATAATATTTTCCGCTAGGTGTAATAATTACATGATCAATTATATTTATACCTAATATATTTCCTGCCGCGCAGAGGCGGTATGTTATTTTATCGTCCTCATCACTCGGTCTTTCGTCACTGTTTGGATGGTTGTGTACAATTATTACGGATGAAGCATAATCGCGGATAGCCGGATAAAAACATTCTCTAGGATGAATAAGAATTTTATTTAGTAGTCCTTTTGTTACATGATGAATTCTTTTTACTTCATGCTTACAATCAAGGGTTATAACCAGAAAGTTTTCTTGTATACAATTGCTCCATTTTCTTGTGATATAGCATACATCATTCGTGTTTTTTATTATAAATCGTGATTTCAGTTTTCTATGTTCCATATACACTCCGATTTATTGATCAAGAAAGCCGAAATCTCGGCTTCCTATAAATCACCTTCATGCCGCGTTTAATTTTTCCCAGTCACGGCGGGACATATTCAACATTTCCCATGCCGTCATTTCCAAGTCGGTACTGCGGTCATAGGATTTTACTTCCTGAGCCTGGCGCGTAACGGCATTTGCCAAACCATAGAGAGACAAATCCCCTCCGCGGATAAGGAAGTCAAGAACGCCCTGGGATTCCTTTTCGGCAATACCGTAATTTTTAGACGCAAGCTCCACTACTCCGGGAACATCGCCTGTAATTTTTGCCGCGGTTCCGGTCCGCATTACGGAAACAATGCGCTCGAATTGAACCGCGTCGGCTGTAGCGCGAACGATATCCTGTAATTTCATCACGAACGCTTTATCATCCGCTTCGATAGTTTCATCCCGGTAGATTTCATACCCGTCATCAGATTCATTGGTACGTCCGGAATGGAATTTTCTTTTACCGGAATCAGCGGCGATCATGCCGTTTGAGCAAACCAGCCGGTAAACTAAAGGCATTACGCTTACGGAACCCAGCCCGGTTTCGCTGTTGGAAATAAGAAGGCCGCTTTGAACGATATCCCCCTTAACAATTTCCGTTGTAATGCGGGGATTAACGACCTTGAGGTACATACGCTTGTCGGTGATCTCGCAGCTTTCAACAGTGGCGTCCTTCATCTCGGTTATCATGGGGAATATGGCCTGAGCGATTTGGTAATGGTCAATCCGCCTGTACCTTTCGGAAAGAAACGCCCTGGTTGTTCCGTCAAGTGTCCGAACCATGCGCCGCGTGGGTTTCTCACGGAACCATGTGTTTACGTTTTCAGCCAGAAGTTCCGGCTGTTCAGTCCGCATCCGGTCGTAATAACGGGAAGGGATTCCGAGTTTCTCACCAATTTGATTGTGTGCAATCTCATTGATACCGAACGGGTTCATACCGCGAAGATTGAGAACAGGGATACTTCTCTCTTCTTCTCCCTCATGCACTGAAGATATTGTCATTGTCATTTCTTCAGTGTTGGCGACATAATCCCTCTTGGCATTGTTCTGGCGATCTATCTCAATCGCCAGTTCCTGTAAACTTTTACCTGTTTTCATTTTGTCTCCTCTCCGCCCGGGTTTCCCCGGGCTAGAATTTTTTTGTTAAACTGCCTTCCTCTCATACTGAGCGAAAGTCAACTGTTCCTTTTTGACTTTTGACACCGCACAGAAAACAGCTTTGAACGTGTTGATTTCCGTAACGGTTACTTTGCTTGTGCCGGGATACAGCACTTCGACTTTTTCAACAAGAGTCGAAACAACGAATGATTTTTCATTCGGGAAAACATCATTAAGTGACGCCTTCACCATCCGACCGACCCGTTCACTGTTGAACTTCTTCTCTTTCTTTTCTTTTTTCTCTTTCTTCGCTTTCTCATCTTTCGTTTCCATGATAAATTCTCCTTCTCATGGTTTGTTTATTTCAAACGCAACGCGCTTGGGCTTTCGCCGACACCCCGCAGGGTGTTTCGGCTGGTTGCCGTCCAGCCATCGTCAGGGCGAGTCTTTTAATGTGAAAATTACGTCCTTTCCGTCAAGGCGTTCTATATCTGCACACGCAATGTCCCGGCAAATACATTTCTTTTTTTCATAATTTACTTTTTCCATTTCAGTTTCAAAGAAACATCCCTTACACGGCTGCCCAACTGTTTCATTATCTCTGACTGCTACCAGGGCTTTCCCTTCAGGTATTTGTATCATCTTCACGCCACTACCCCCTGTTTTTTGTCATCTAAAAGAAACTGAAATTCTGGTCTGCCATAACTACGCAGTGCATCATCCCGTCCGTCTTTTCTGCCTATACCGATTGCGGCAAGCGCAATGTCCGACATGATACTCACTGCCTCATCCCGCCGCATTTTTATTATGGAAAGGTGAGCTTGCATAAACCCCATAAACTGGCAAAAATCATCCGGATTACCTATAAAGGTTTCTTTTATAAAATCCGCCCTCGGACTCTTAAATGTGGTGGACAGCGGAATCTCAAGTATCTTTTTGCAAATCGCTTTGTTATCTGCTATTGTCATGCCGCCGCCTGCGTTTCCGCATCATCAGCCCAAAGTTCTTTTGCTTCGGCATATTCTTTCTCATCCATTTCGTAAAAACTCATGACGATATTTTTATCGCCATGGTTTACCGCCCAGATGTAGAACGACTCTTCCATATCCGACACGCATTTAATTCCCAGTTTCCTTGAGAGTTTAATTTTCTCTTTTTCAGAAGGCGTGTTTACGTACCTCGAAAATAATTCTTTTGTGATTTTCATCAAAAGTCCCCTTTCAGATATTCCAAAGCCTCAGCAATGGCCTCAGCCTCTTCCATTGTTACAATCAACAGATTTTTCGCGCCTTTTCTGTCAATGCGAACCAACTCCTCTTCTCCGCGCTGTTCTGCCTTTATACGGATTTTGCCATCATCACTTTTCCAAAGTTCGCTAAAACCGTTTTTATATTCGATCATCACAGCACCGCCTTTGCGTCTAACTCTTTCATGCCGCAGTTTTTCATAATTGTTATAACCGCGTCCCAAAACCCCCAATCGTATTCCGCATTGAGCAAGCCTTTAGGCGTTTCATAGTCATCATCATCAAAACTCCTGCGGCGACTGCGTGCTTCATTTCTTTTTGCCAACGCTTTTTCAAGAGTTAATTTGTTCGTGTTTTTTTCTTCGGGCTTGAAAAAGTTTTCAATGTCATCCCATGTTCCTTTTGCAAGGGCTTCTTTGAAATCATTTTCTTTGCCCCATACTTCGGATTGGCCTGCTGTTTTCCTATGACCGGAAGCGAGGGTAATTGTATAGACCAAACTATTGCCGGGAATATCGCAGAAGCGGAAATCATCGTATGTGCCGCCTTCCATTAGGCAGTTGTTTTTAAAATAAACATACATTCTGTCCATGTCAATTTTTGATGACATTGCGATCTGTTTTACTTTTTGGAACATGGCGTCAAGCCTGGGCTTGAGTTCTTCATCTTCGCAGAACCAGTCACACCAGCCGGCTTCGATCATCGTTCTCATTCTGGGGCTTGAATACGTTCCGTTTTCGTAGTTACGGATAAATTCTCTAACGGTAGTGTTGCTCATTTTTTTATCCGTCCTTCGCTGTTCAGCTCAATTGTCTTTCCATTGAGTTCATATTCGAGCCATGCGCCTTTTGGGAATTTACCGTATTTAATGCCATCCCTCAGAAGGGCGCTTGCGTGATACTCGGAAACGGCTTTGATGACGCTTATCTGACTTTCGCTTTCTTCGTCCTCACCCTCTTCTGCGACCCATTCCCAAACTTCAAATTCCAGATACTCGGGTTCGGATGAGTTTTCTGTTTCGTCATTAAGAAATTTTTTAAGGGCAGGAAGATACTCTTTTCTCAGTCCCCAGCCGGAACTCATCCAGAACGATTTACGATCTCCAAAATCGTATTCTTTGAAACTGTAAATTATAATTCCGTTTCCCAAAGAATCGTCATCGTCAATGACAATTACCATTGTTCCGTCTTCGCCTTCGGCGATACTGTGTTTAGGGTTGCCCTGGCTTTCAAGCCACTCGGCTATATTTTTCGGTTCTTCCACTGTCATGCTGTCTCCCCCTCTGTCTTGACATTACGGATTTTCCCAAGGACATCTTCTGTTTTTATTACTTTTTTTCCGTAACTTTTGCTTTCAAGGGTGATGGTTTTTTCAGTTATTTTTTCAACGGTCATTTCGATGTAATGCCCGCGGAATCTTCGACCAGTTCCCTCAATGTAGACTTCTACTTTTTTTCCGACTCCCAAATCGAGGTCTAATACTTTGAGCTGAGTTTCAAGATCATTTTTTTCTTTCCTGATTTTACTCATTTCAGAGTAGCCAATAGAATAACAATTAAAATCAGGAGATTTGTAGTTTTCGAGAGTGTCAAAAAACGAATTGATAAAGCCGTGGTAAGTTTCACATTTTTTCGGATTCAGTTTCTCCAAGATTTGAGAAACCATTTTGTAATAACTTTCCATGTCGTCTAAATCGTCCCTGTTGCCGCGACTACTAATTCCAGTAGCATTCACTTCATGAACATTTCTGTCACTAAAAGTAACCGTAAATTCTGTGTTTTTTCCGTTCTTGAAATAAACACTTGCCGCTGAGTGATTGTACGAAAGGACGATCCTCGTAAACTCATTAACTGGAAAATCAGCATTTATTAGGTGCTGTTTTAACTCAGTTTCAAGTTTTGTTTCTGCTTCTCTGTAAAGCCGACTGTTTTCTTCATTGACGTTATTCTCACCCGCGATAATAACATCAAGTTCCGCAATTCTGGTTTTGAGTTCTTTTCTCGTTTCCATAAAACGCTCCTTCGGCAACCGGGGCTTCCGGCGGCCGTCTTTTTAATTGTCTATATGGTAGACATATAGACATTTTACACCCGCCTGAGCCGATGGTCAAGGTTCGGACAAAAATCTTTCAAAATTTTGGTAAATTTTTGGGGAAACGCTTTACGTCTGTGTAGTATAATTGTCCAAATGGCGGACATTTCCCCATTTTCCGCATTTTCCCCTTGATCTGTAGGTTTATATGCCGATATACTCATATATATGGAAGTTTTTGAATTAACTACTACAGAGGTGGGAGACACCATCAGAACGACCCCGGGCGCGGCGCATAAAAGGCTAATGCGGCACGGGTATAAGCCGGCTCGATATATCGGCGTAAATGCCATGTGGAAGCTGTCATCCGATGATATAGAATTCTTGAAACAGTGCGATAAAAGAGGGCATCCCAAATCCAAGGGAAAAACCGCTCCAAAACCCAAAACAAAAAAGACAAAAAAAGCGAACAAATAACCCTGAGCCGGAACGTTTTGCGTCCGTTCTTCCGGAGGTTCTTTCGGAGCTGCTTCTTTTATCTGATTAATAATCGATTTCTTAGCGATTTTTTTATATAAGCTATTATTACGGTCTATACATATATAAGAATCCCTTCTATGCCGCCGCATCATTTTCAAAATGGTATCGACATACATATCTATTGCGTCAGGGTAAATTTTTACAACATCGTCTTTTAATTCATTGCCATGATATTCATGATCGTCAGGATAATTATCAATGACTACTTTTACAGCAGTGGACATACTGTTTATCACAACTTCCTTAGTCATTTTGTTCTCCGCTTGTCGTTTCCTGCCGTGCTTTGTACCATTGCTTATAAGCCTCCGGAAAAGCGATCATTTCGTAACCGTGATATTTCCGCTCGGCAAGCGTACGGCTTGCTCTTAATCCTTCATGGGGTTTTTCTGTCATAGTTTTTCCGTCCCATGCGACATATAAATTTCCTTTTCTGAGACAAAATAATTTCGTGGTTTTATTTTTACCTGGCATAAAACCTCCCCCATAAAAAACTTGGACCGCAGCGGATTCGAACCACTATCTGAGCGGTAAAGGAGGAAACCCGCTCCGTTTTGCCAGTTAAACTACCGGCCCAAGATGGGAATATCATGCTTTCAGCTCATCTTTTGCGAGGCTGTTCAAGTAGTCATATTCGTGTTCCAAACATTTCAATTGTTTTTCTAAGGCTTCTTTTACCACTTCGGAGTCAATTGAAATATTTTCTCCTTCATCGTTTTCATCTTTCGCTATATTTACGAAACATGAAGAATATTGCCCATACTCGAATAGAGATATAGCTCTTTTACATTTCTCCAAATCAGAGCAAGCCTCAGCGATTCTTTCTGCCGTATCTTTACTTATCATCTTTTTCTCCTTCAAAAAATTCATAACTGTAACGTGCAACGCACGGACTGGGGTAAAAGGATTCGAACCTTCTCCGCGGAGCCTTAAGCCCCGTTATACTACCGTTATACGACACCCCCAAAAAGCCCCGGTCTATTCCCCGGCCGGGAAGGGTCTGAAAAAAGGCCTGCGCCAGAAGGTTTAACGGTCTCAGCTCACCAGCTTCTAGCGACAGCGATTTCTTTCGCTGCAAATATCCGATCTAGCTCTACCGGAAGAGGGCTGTCCCGAAGAACCGCCACTTTGTTTGTAATGGCATTGGGGCAGGGGGGAGATTCGAACTCCCGACATCATGGTTATGGGCCATGTAAGCTGCCGCTGCTTTACCCTACCAAAATGTTTTTAACCTCCTTTTTTTCTCCTGAAATATTTCCAGCGATTTATGTTGTTATATACAAATAGGCAGACCAAACCGATGGAGATAACGCCGATGATAATAAGAAACACGATCATCTTTTATTTTTCCTGTCCTTTTTCGGCGGCTTATCCTGCTCTTCCTCCGCGGGTTCGTCAGAAGGATATTTATCTTCCTGGCACGACATTTCGATTACCCTCACGCAGTTTGTGGACAAAATAATAACGTCCGTGGGGATGGTTATGTCGCCGGATGATTTTGATTTCCTTATCAGAATTTCGTCATAGGCTTTGTTTTTGGAATTCGCCTGTACCGCCTGCGCGTTGATGATGGCGCCGCGATTGATTTCCTTTCCGATAGACGAGAGAACGGCGTCCGCTATCGCTGTTGTTTTTTCCCTTACAAGGCCGTAAGCAAGTTTTGTGCGTTTGTCTTCAGTAAGGTTTGACAGATAATTCCGCACCGCTTCACTGCCCTTCATTTGAATGCAACTGCGAAGGTGATTCTTCTGGTCATCGGTGAGTTCGAGGTTGTATTCCAAAAGGGAATTCGCTCTCAAGTCATCAATGAGCCGCGCCGACAGATCTGAAAATATATCATCCAGCGGGTTCAATTTGATAACGGATTCAAATATATTGTAGACAGTGTCCACAATAACCTCGTCAATTACCGGACGAATGTCTTCAATGTCCGGTATCTCGTTCTGTACTGTTTTCATAAACTTTTCTCCTTATAGAGTTTCAACAATTATTTGAGCGCCGGTTTTTTCTCCTGTGTAGTATTTCCCGGCAATCGTTTCATATACCTGTGCGTCATCTTTCCAGACTTTGCAATTTTTAGCCGTCATCGCGTCCATTACAGCCTTGAGCAAATTATCCGTATCCGGCCTTGATATATGCGGTACTGGCAAGCCGCCAACTTTTATTCTTTTGGGTACAGGCATTGAGAAACGCACCGTTAGGCGAACAGGCCCGGTTATGACTGGTTTATGGACGGCGTTAAACGCGGCTTTTATTTCCGTTTTCCAGTTGTCCGCGGAATGCGGAGTATAGACGCGCCCGCTGCGTAAAACCTGCGGCCTTGGCTGCGCCTTTGGTATTCCTTCAACAAACAATTGATACAAAACTTTCATTACCGCAATTCTCCAATGGGGCAGCTTCTGACCGAATCTTTTATCACAAGCCCCAAACCGATCACCGGAGCGCAACACCAGCGCAATATCGGAATATTCAAAACTTTTTTATGCGCCATACGCTCTCCAAATTCCTTTACCGCTATTCCGAAACGGTAAATACTGCCTTTGCTAAAAATCATTTCCCCTCCCATGATTTGTTACCTGTCATCGACAGGCTTTAATTCCTCGCCGCCGGGTTTGTCGTCCTTAATATCTTCTGGCTTCACCGCTTCCCCTGCGATTTCAATGCGCCCGCAGTCGAACCAGCGCCCGTCTTTAAGATCGCCGCCTTTGCATTTCGGCGTGAGAAAATACGTGTCGCACCCGAAAAGGTGTTTTGCCGCAGCCGTGATTACGCCTTCAAAGTCTGTTACTTTGTCGCGTCCGAGTTTGCCGAGATTGGCAATTTTTTCTTCGTCCATTATTTGCCTCCTATAAAATTTTTCTGAAATAGCCGCGAAACAATTTCCTGAAATCCCCCGGTAGGGCTTTAGGCTCCCATTGATCTTACCGAGGGAAATAAAAAAAATGGTTCCCTCTGGATTTACCCCGGTAAAACGAATACCGATAACACCTCCTCCCCTCCGGCTTATCGAGGTAAAAAGACTTTTTAACAAAAGCCCGATTATTTTTTAGAATTGACTTAATTCCAACGGAACCAGCCAAACTAATAAAATCAAATATTTCAGCTAGTCTTTCGACTAACGCTTCAATGGCGTGTTTTATGTTTCTACCAGCGCGGTATAATTTACACCATGCGAACATTAATTCCCTCCCTTCATGCTTTTTATCCATCTCTCCAACACGGCTCTATTTTTGTTTCGCGCCCTGTACCTCCTGCCGCGAATTGTTATATCAGCCCTGTAGGTGTTATGGCGTTTGTGCTTCTCGCCTTTGGACGACGTGTCGAAATAAACACAAGGGCCGCGTTGTTTCATTTTTTCTTCCTCTTAGGTTGAAGTTCTTCGTTTGTAAAAGGCAAATTTATATCTACGCCTAGTTCAAAAAACTGACGCTTGTATTCAATAAGTTTTTTCAGAACAATTAATATTCCTTGATAATTATTTAGTTTGTTTTCTTTTAACCCCGGTTCATACCTAATCCAAAAATTATATATATCGTCCAGGGCTTTAAAATAACCGCCTTTTAGCCAGCGCCTTCTAAACCAAAAATGTTTCATTTCCAGATATTCTTCTTCGCTCATATCTTCGCTTGTTAAACATTCGAGTATTTGTAAAATCTCTTTATATGGTGTTTTCCCCAAATGCCTACTAGCTTTTATTTTCATTCTTTGCCGCCTTCTTTTAAAATGTCTAAAATTTCATTTACTGCGAGATTTAATACCATCGTGATCGGGTTATAATTCGCACCTTCCCCGAAAAGAGCTTCAAATATCGGCAGTGTCGCAAGATGCAAAACAAGCATTTGCTTCACGTTTTCTTCCGTTATTAGGTGAAACTTGTCTATAAGACCGTTACGCAAGGAATCGGCTGTTTTAGATACGATCTCCCTGCCCTGTTCGGTTTCAAGGCGGTTGATTATGAGGTCGCAAAATACTTTCAGCGATTTCTGTTCGTTTTCTGTTATGTTTATTAACCCGCTCACCGCCGCCCTCCCGTTAATACCTGAAAATTTCTTCCGTCCATATTTTGCCAACGCGATATAACGCGCCCCGCGTATTCGATTGACGCGTCAGGCGGATTGTTCAGTCTGCCGTGTCCGGCGTTATAACATAAAGCGACGGCCCAAAAGGTATTTATCCCCGGCCTGTTCATTAATTCCCTTATCAATTCGCAGCCAGCCCTGATGTTTGTTTCAGGGTCTTGCCAGTTTCCGGTGAACCACGAAGAATTAAGCTGCATAACACCGCGGTCAAACGTGCCGTTTTCGTTTTCGTTGACAGCTGACGGATTGAGCGACGGGTTTTCCTCGACGGCTATGGAAAGCGCGAAGTACGGCGGTATGCCTGTTTCGATGGCGATTGTCAGGATTAAGATTGCGATTGCGTTCATCACGGTCTCCAGTCCATGTCTGGACGGGGAAAAGGAGTACAAGCGCAAACTGCAGACGCATCTTCGCTAATTTCAATATCTCCGAGGAATAATGGCTCATGCGTTTTTTTGATTAGTTTTATGTTATGCGCTTCGACAAGCCCCCAACCATCTCCGTTTTGTTTGTCTTTAAGCCATACCCACATGGGCAGATAATCCGGTACTTCCTCGCCGTACTCCTCTTTGTATTGTTCGGAGGTGGGGTGTTTGCGATGGTAGGCTGGACAAGTAAAACCTTGAGAACAACGACACCCAGCCCCTAGACAACAGCCCTCTGAGTGATACCTACCAGCGGAACAATAAAAATCCTTGTTAATTCCGTCTAACATCTTTTTCCTCCCTTCTTAGTTTGCGGCAGGGCCAAGATTCGCAGCTTAGAAACCCCGCCATGCAGATTAATTACTGTCATTTCACATAACTACCCCCTTTTATTTCCAGGCGTTTTATTCGCCGGGATTTCATTTGCGTTTAAATACTCATCTAAAACGATTTTTTTAATTAAAATTTTTCCGTGTGGCCGACGAATACAAGAAATTTCCCCCCGTCTAATGTATCCGTGAAGAGTTGATTTACTCATATGGATATAATCTGCGGCTTCAACAACGGACAATTTATCAGGCTCTTTTTCATGCGAGAGGGGTACTGGCGGTCTCAAAGGTTTTATACGATGGAAAAATGCGTCAGCCTCTTCTTTGGTGTGAAACCAGAATTTCGACAAGTCCTTGCCCGGATTACTTGTTTGAGTGTCATTGGGTTTTTCCTCGCAGTCGCGACCAAACATAGATATTTTCGATGTTCCGTCCGCGTATACCGTTTTTGATACGCACCAATACGTCTGCTCAGTTTTAATGACTACATTTTTCATTCCATCATTTCTCCAATAAAAAAGACTTTTACACCGCCATCCCCGCCGACACGGTTCAGGCTGTGTAAAAGCCCTCTTTCTTTACCCCATGTCGGTAGGGTTAATTCCTTATGAGCCGTCCGTTCTCATGGTCTGTGGGAGAACATTGCCGGACGGCGGGGGAGCTTTTGGCTCCCTTATGCTCATGTTACCATACGGTAACATGATGGTCAACTACTTTTTTGAAGATTTCAGAAAAAAATAATTTTTTTTTCTAAATCTCCGATATTGCATATATGGAAGGCTATACTATGCCCGAATTGGCGGATCTCCTTAAAATTGATGAAGGAACCGTCAAAATGCGCTTACACCGTGCCGGAATAAAGCCCTTAACTACCAAGGCGGTATACCCAACCTCAGCCCTAGATGCTATCAGTAATGTCCCAGTGCAAGGGCAGCATAGAAAAAAGCCCACCCCCGTAGCCCCTAAAAAGACCCGGAAATCCTAATCTACTAATCCTCCGTTTTTGTCTCAGGTTTGGGCGTATTACGTTTTAGTGCGTTTTCAAGCATTATTTCCACTTGCCTTGTAAAACTGCGCCGTTCCTGTTTAGCTATTTTCGCCACTACCTTTACCGTTTCTTGGTCAAGGCTTAAAGTTTTGATTACCCTGTTTTTCATATTCCAATTATATTCCAAATGGAATATAATGTCAAGGTTTTTTTGTATAAAATAATATTTTTTTTTGCCGATAAAGTGGTATAGTTATGGAGGAAAAATATGGGTTCAAATGCCAATAAAGGGGTAGTAAAAAAACCAATTAACTTTGAAAAATGGATGCATGATGCGCTAGAAATAATTGCAAGGGAAAAAGGGCTGACTTTTACTGCATTAGTACAAGAACTTTTGCGTCAAGAACTAGCTGTGATGGAAATTTCATTGGGAACTACTATGGGCATTGGCAGGGAGGGAGTAAATAATTCTACTCAGAAAATTCCTTACCCAGATTCTGAAAAAGGGAAAGAGCAGGAAGCGACAGGATAACCAGATTCTACAAGCAAACGCCTAAAAGAGAAACCCTAGAATCTGAATGGGAAAACAAGCCGGGTTTTCGGGTAATTATCCCATTTTCAACACCATTTTAATTGTCATTTTTTAGCGTTTCCCCACTTTATGAAGAAGCTCCGGAGGGTTTCTGTAACGGTTTACCACAGCTTGGATGTCGTCAAGGATAATTTTTCCGTTGCTTTCTGACTCAATCCCCATAATAAGATATTCAACAGTTGTACCTAAAGCCTGTGCAATTTTAAGAGCCTCATCAGCTCTGGGAAGATTGCCTGTTCGTTTCAGGGAATAATAAGAATCATGATTTAACCCCACTGAAAAAATAAATTCTTGTAAAGAAAGCTTCTTTTTCTTTGCCAATTGTTTTACCCGGCTATAAAAATCCATATTATTAAAATTTTCGCCATAAAAGGGAAAATCTAGTTATTTATACAAACAAAAAACCTTGATTTTTTTGTTTAGATTGACTAAAATTAACAAGCCGCCCTGTGTACATGGTTCTCCCACAAAAGCTCCATGTGTACATTATGGTTCTCCCACAAAAGCGCCATAATTAACGGGCGGCGCTTTTTTCTTTAAAAGCCTATTGTTTTCATTCATTACTTTTTTTATAATTTTAAATATGCTAGAATATCGTATCCTTTCCAGCAACGGATATAATATTTATAAAGTCAAATTTGAAGGGAAAGGAAAAGACTTGAAGGTTTTTTGCTCCTGCCCTGCCGGGAAAAAAGGGGGGAAATTTTGCAAGCATATATCAGGACTAATAAATAAAGATACGACAAATTTAGTAGAACCGTCCGACAAAATTGAGGCATTGGATGATATATTACAAGGTTCTTCATTATTATCTACAAATGAGAATTTTGTTAATAAGAAAGGAAAAAACTGGTTTGTTTATAACGGCGTAAAAATATGCAACATTGATGATTTGTATAATTATTTAATAAAAATAATAAATGATAAAACCATGATTAAATACAATAAAGAAACAAAAAATATAGGGTTATTTAAGGCCGAATATTTCAGTAATGGCAATCCGAAATATCCTGCTAAAAATAAAATTACGCTTATGGAATATTCTGATGATCTAAACTGGTTTAGGATTGACCGACAGCCTTATACATATTTTGCTCATGCCGGGCAGAAATTTATCGAGGGCATCGAAAAAGCCTTAAGAGATATTTATAAAAAGGTATAAACATGACATACAAGGTTCAATTTAACAAAGGCTGGGCTGGAACATGGGTATTCGATGCTACTGACGATGTTGGCGCATGGAAAAAAGTTTGGGATAAGATACATGAGCAGGCGAAGGTTATCATCGTTGGCATTGAGGATATTTATGAGATCGATGATTCCGAGACCCCGATCCGCAAACTTCCTGAATATGAGGATTGCGAAAAAATATCTGTCAAACAGGATCGCAAAAAAGCTGAAAAACAGGATGAACAGGCAATTTATAAAGCATATTTCAGCGACGGTGAGTGTTCCGGCCCGTACATTGCCAAAGTTTCAGAGAATAATATTATTGCTTTAGAGATAGCGGAATACAAGTTAAAACAATATATAGAATATAACAAATTGGATATTACAAAAATAAAACTTACGCAGGTAGAAGAATTAAACGAAGATATGAATTTTACGGTAAATGTCCTTGAGGAAATGAAAGAAAGAAAAAGGAAAAATAAAAAAGGTAAAAAAGAGAACAGGTTTTTGTCGCTGAGGAGTACATAAATGGGATTTTTAGAATACCGTGTAGAAAGTAGCAATAAACACAGCATATATAAAGTAAGATTTGAGGGTGAGGGGGAAAATCTAAAGGCATTTTGTACATGCCCTGCATTCAAGTCAGCCGGATTGTTTTGTAAGCATATGGCGTTTTTATTAAATGGCGATGATACACTTTTGATTGAGCCGTCCGATAAAATTGAAGAGTTAAAAAAAATCTCGATGAATTCTCCATTATTAGAAAAAGCGAAAACACACGTTCCTAGTAAAATAAAGTATGTAGCTATATTAGATGATGATTACCCCGGCTCTTGCCATCAATTCAGTGCTCATGATGATAAGGAAGCATGGGAAAAGGCAAAAGTGATCGCAGAAAAATCAATTATTGGTCTGAAATATATTATGGAAAATCCTCCTGAAAAACCGCCTGAAGTTTTAGAAGTATTGCGGCTCGACGTATATTTGAAAAAACGCTTCAACAAAAAAGACGATTTTCAAAAAAAGATAATTGAAAGAACATCAGAAATAATGGATAAATTCGCAATAAAATTAGAGGAGAGGCAGAAATTATTATTTGAATGCGGATTACCAAAAAATCATTTTGTTAAATTTGGAGCAATACCTAAAGATCATCCGCAAAAAGCATTAATGAATATATTTAAAAAATATGAAGATTTGGGGATATCAATTATTGATGAAATGAAAATACAAATTAAAAATGAGTTTTTCGAATTGGTTAATAAAAAATATCCGGGCTATCCAAAAATTGATAAAAAAATTCTACCGAATATTAAAAGCATAAATAGAGATATTGACAAAGCCAGAGAAAAAATAGAAGATTTCTTGAGAGATAATATAGATTTTTTTATTGACGCATTTATGACAAAACTTTGAATTTAATAATATTAGGCATTTAATTTTCCTTTTGCTTTTCCGGCCAATATAAAAGTACCGTTCATATTTTTTTATAGCGAGATACTTAATTCCCGTCCGTAAACATGAGCGATTTTTTCCAGCGTTTTTACTGTCGGGTTCGATTTCCTGGGGTTTTCAAGGCGCTGATATGCCTGATACGAAAGGCCGAGCTTCCGGGCTATATCAGTTTGGCTTTGCTCCCCTCGGAGTTCGCGGAGCTTTAACGATAAAACAATATTATTTGCCACAAGAATGGGATACCCTTCTGTATAGGCTGGCGGGGGAACAGTGTTTCCCTGTGAAATATCTACCTCCAAGCATCCGTCAAGCGCGTCTTTTGCCATCGTGAGGGCTTCTTCATGGGTAAAACCGCAAGTAACCACATTCGGCATATCGGGGAACTGCGCGATATACACGTCCCCTTCTTTTTTAATGTCGCAGTAATAAATCATAAATTTCTCTCCTATTACCTTCTAATCTTTATACCTGCCTGGCTCAGAATTTCTTTGCCGAAATCTCCCAAGTCTTTTTTCCCATGAAAAGGGACAGGCACGGGACGGCGGCCTTCTTTAGAAAAAACGTGATGGGAAGACGTGACCCTTGTCAGTTTCCATCCGTTTTCTTTAAGAATTTCCATTATTTCTCTTGCCGTCATAATTAAACTATACAACATATATGTTGTAATGTCAATGCTATATTTAATTATTTTTGAAAAAAATTCGAGTCTCCAATCGGGCATTTATCGGGCATTTATTATGAACATATTGACACAAATTGAACAATATGAACAAAATGAATAATATCCTAAATCTTTATAGGATATATAAATACAGATGCTACAACGACTTACATAACTCCATACTATCTGCCTGAAAATCTGCGTGTCTGGAGTTCAATTCTCCGAGGTGGCATTTTACAAATTAAGCTAAGTTCTTATGTCATAAGAACTTAGCTCATTATATAGGATATGCTACCGCTGCTATAAAGGCGCATATCCTCCTTATTTGTGCGAATTGACAAAATTTGTACAAAACTTTGGAGGAGAGTATGCGCCGTTATTATT